>OLVW01000114.1_pt1 | contig 78587 bp, 65 predicted proteins | sample 1673301 | NCBI WGS metagenome assembly OLVW01 (sample SAMEA3178941, study PRJEB25190) | human gut metagenome
TATCACCGACAATAATATAATATTTACAGCCTGTACCTTCCAAAATGGAATCATACTGCGCAATTAATTCATCATAGTCATTATACCAGCCTGCGTTACTGCCGATTTCCAGCACAAGAATGTCATCTTTACGCTCCGCCGCCGCCAGTGTATAAACCGGTGTACCTTCTTTAATATTCACATCTGTGCCGTATAAAATCTGGCTTTCACCGTCATAAGAATTGGTTACATAATATTTTTCGCCGTTAATCACACAGATATTGGTCTGGTCTGACTGAAAATTATAACCGCTGTAATCTTCCATATAAACATTATCCCCGTCATATAAAGACTGCAGCTTAAATTCAGCAATGCCTGTCCCGTCAATGACAATATCACGGTCAACCACCATGGTAAGACCGCCTGCACGGGTCGCAATTTCTTTTGACGTTTCTCCGTTGACACCAAGGTTGTATGTTTTCAGCCCCGTAAACTGCGAAAGCATATCCGGTGCCGTGGCATAGCTGATATTTGTTGTAATGCCGTCCAGCGTAATAAACCCCGGTGTAGTCGCGCAGCCGTACATCATACTGTCACCCCAGCAGGAAATACTTCTCTTTACACCATCATACGGTACAGTTTCCGCTGTGATGGTTCTTTTTCTGGTTTCATGTGGTTTCTGATTTTCCGTCTGCATTGACGAACTGCCTGCAATTTCATTATCATTTTCCACAATGTCCCATATATTTTTGGATATCTTTTGTAATCGTGCCGGTGTTGTCTGTACTGTACCGCCATGTACCAGGACCTCTGAAACAATCAGCAGTACCGCAAAAACCGTTACGGAAAAACAGACAACAATTTTCTTTCTTACTTTCACAAATATCCCTCTTTTCTATTTACATTAACCAACAGTCTGAATTATACCACATAAACAGCAGCCATATCTGTGCAAATGCAAAAAATATCAGAATTGCCGTGCGTATTTTCGGACGTACGCTCTTTAAAATCTCATAAACGCCCATATATACGACAAAGCTGCCCACTGTAAAGCGGCAGGTGCTCATGACATGGGAGGTCAGCGGCACAAGCAGGGAAATGATTCCGAACACCGCCATGGAATAATATTTCCGGTAAAGCATATATCCATACACTGCAAAAATACCGATACAAAACCATCCCATATAGGTATATCGCGGTTCAATCTGTCCGGTGCACGCTTTCCATAAAACGCCCACAACCGGAAAATACGTATCTTCACGCCATGCAATCTGCACGTTTTTATAAGCCCACACATCGCCACAGAAAAAGCGCAGGAAGGTCATATAGCAGAATGCACCGAACGGACACAGCATAACCGCAAAAATGTGTTCCGGCAGTTTCAACATCTGCACGATGAAGCTTTTGATTTTTGCCCATGTGATAAGTTTTCCACCGTCCGCCGTCAAATCCAGATACATTTCCACAATCAGCGCAAATACAAGCAGGCAGCCTACAATTCTTGTCGCACTGGCAAATGCAGCGGCAAACCCTGCCCACAAGTACTTTTTTTTAGCTGCCGCATAGAAAAACAGCGCAATAAACAGCACAAACATCGCTTCTGTATACACAGAACCAAAGTAAAAAGAATAGGGACCTGCAAACATCAGAAGCGGAATCAAAAGATAGTCTTCACTCCTGCCACCACGCACCAGACTCATATATTTAACTGCTGTAAATGCAGCGATAAAAATACATACCGTTGATACCGTCATGCCGACCCAGTACGTGTCCATTACACCGAAGGTCAGCATTTTCACAAACCGGCAGACCATCACATACATCGGGAAAAATGCCCAGTTTGCCTGTGGGTCCGTATCCAGCGGAAATGTATATCCGTTATCAATCATAAACTGGTACCGCTTGGCATCCCACTGGTTCATTAAAAATGCAATGGAACGGTCCGTTCCCATATACACGTTATAAATCACCATCAGCACCAGCATAAACAGGCGGGACATCAGCAGTATAAAAAACAGTTTTAAAATCAGCCGGAAATTTTCGTTTTCTCTATATATTTTAGCCAGTCTTTCCATATTTACCTCATTTCTAAGCGGTTTTGCCGCAAAGCTGTGATAAGAATTTCGCGCAGGCGGTTTCCCATCTGCCATCAGGGATATTTGTTTTTGCCCAAAATCAAAAATGGGACGCCTATCACGATTGGATGCCGCCCCATTTTATTATAAAATCTGCATAATTTTTAATATAATCTGGTACAGAAACGCCGGAACTGCAGCAATCACCGGTATTAAAAACATTGCAACGGCTACTGCATTGAGCAGCTGAAGCCATACAAATACCGCACAATACTGAATCCATGCCGGAACATTGATTTTCTTAAAGTGGTCAATGACAAGGCATACAACCAGTATTAAAAGTGTAGCAAGCGTAATCAGCAGTCCTTCTTTTCTGCCCTGTGGTTCAAATTCCATGGTAATTGTATTTTCACCGGAGTGAATCTTTACCCCTGTAAAAAGTCCTGCGATTTCTTTTGCCTGCACCTGCTGCCCGTTGACGCTGACTTTCCAGTTTTTGCTGTAAACCACCGGTATCAACGCATAATTTTTCGTTGCCGAACCGTCAAGCTTAACAGTCAGTGAATCATTGGTATAAGATACATCGCATTTTGTATTTTCATACGCTCTGCACAACTTCTCCATCTTATCCATATCCAGCTGTGCAAAGCTGACTTCGCTGACTTTTAAATACCAAGGGTCATCGTATTCAATACGGATATCGATACTCTCATTGTCAAAACAGCCCAGATACAGCAGATTGTTGTTATAATCCGTAAAGTACGCTGTATTTTCCACATCACCCAGTGTCGGCACCGGCACTTCTTTGTCATTGACATAGACATGCATGGAGCTGATCAGCCATGATGCATTGGCATCACTGTTGCGGTTATTGATATCCACAATCTTTAAATACACTGCTGCATTGCCGCTTGTCTGTGTATTATATTCCAGTACTGTATCACTCTTTTTTACAGAATACGACATACCCTTTACCAGCGGTTCCTTATCTCCCGAAAGTGCCGTATAGAACTTATTATGTAAGTCAACCCAGTCCACGCCCAAGTCTTCTGATGCAAAAGATGACGCTACGGTCATTGCAAACGGAAGCCGGTAATTGGCAGAATATAATTTATATCCTTCCTGCGGTGCTTCTTTACTGTCTATGTCGTAATCTGCATAACTTTTTTCCAGTGTATACAGCGCCGGGTCCAAGTCATTCTGATTGACGGCCTCCGTTACATGAAACAGTGCATTCGTAAAGACGGTTCCGCCGGAATCTAACAGCCACAGAAAATATTTTGAATATCCCCATTTTTTTGCAAAAGTCTGTGTGTCACTCTCTAATGCCGCCGTAAAGCTTGACAGTGCGCCACGGCGCAGTATCAGCGGATAATTGGCATTTAGGCTGATATCCGGATTGACAATACGGTCTGTTGCCGATTCTTCAATATCAAGTGCTTCATAGGCTTCATTGGCATACTGCACATAATCACCGACCTGGTACGCTTCATAGGTATAAAACTTCGGCGGACCAATCAGTGCAAATGCCCCTAAGAAAACTTCCACCGCAATCACGGCAAGCACGGATTTAACGTTAAATTCGTCCTTTTCTTCTTTGAGTTTTCTTAAATAAACGATAAACATCGTGATAAAGACTGCCACAAAAAAGATTGTCGCAAGAATCTCGTTATTCTGCGGAATCAGCAGATAACCGGCTGCATATACCAGGCACATTACCGCCGCAATCACAATCTGACGTTTGATATACTTCTTCTCAAGCGGCATATCCGCAAACATTTTCTGTGCATAATACGCACCCATGCAAAGCAGTGTAAATGCAATCAGGAAACCGTTTCTTAATGTATAGCCGTTGTAAGAGCCGAAGTGCCACATTAAATTGATGCCTTCCACAAACATCGGAAGCAGGGCAATTCCAAGCAGGCACGCCATCACACGGCACATTTTTTTATCTTCTTTATACTTCTTTAACCCGATAAGAATCACAGCAAGCACAAAGCTTAATCCGTACAGCATCATATAACGCTGGAATGCCGCCATAGAGCCGTCTGTAACAATCGCACCTTTAATCCAGCCAAGATACTGCGATACAATACTGCCGCCCGCATTTCCTCTCTGTGAACCGGATAACTGCATAAATACCGGAATTAATACAAAGCAGGACAGTCCCATGCCCGCCACCGTACCGATTCCTAAATTCCATGCGTGCTTTTTCCATTCTTTGCGCTCACACAGCAGTAAAATATAGACACCGCTGACTAAAAATACGTAAATGAGCGCCATTGCGCTTAAATAGTAATTAATGATAAAGCTTAATGCCACCATAAAGATGTAAAACAGCTTCTTTCCCGTTGTCAGCAGTCTGTCCAGCGCCAGCATCAGCAGCGGGAACAGTGCAACAATGTCCATCCACGGTGTAAAGCAGGAGCCGTATAAAATGACGTATCCACACAGCGAATACATCACGGCAAACGCTGTCTTTACCGGATAGAGCAGCTTCGGGAATTTGTGATTGAGCAATGCATACATTGCAACGGACATAAATACCATTTTTACTGCCGTCAGTATGGAAATGCTCTCTAAAATGAGGTTTCTCGGGACTAAATATAACAGCAGATTAAACGGACTTAACATTGAAAAGGCTGAAATACTCATGGATACATTCGTTCCGAGTCCCGTATACCAGTCAAACCACAGCGATGCCTTTCCGTGCATGAAATCCCACAGATGTGCATACAGCGGCGCGACCTGCTGCATATTGTCAAAATAATCAATCCGGTTTCCGCCAAACGGCCAGATTCCTTTTAAAATCAGCGTAATTAATACAACTGCCAGGGTAATCGCCCCCGGGATACTGTATGGCTTTAATTTCTTTGCCAAAACGTTCACTTTCTCTTTCATATAACTCCTTTATTTTAAAGAATGGCACTGCTCCACAGACAGAATGTCACATTATCTGCCACAAAATGAATCGTGTCACATTCCTTTTCCTCAAGTTTTCCGATTTCAAATGTAAATGTTCCTGTACCCTGTATTTCTCCAATTTTTCTGTCGTTGCAGTAAACTTCGACCCTGCCGTTTCCCGCAAACTCCGTGACTTCACACTGATAGGAGGCATTCTCTGCCGTGCGGTTTAACACGTAGTAAAGATATGCGTCCTTTCCGCTGTTTGTACTGCCCTCGTACTGGTCTTCCTTCCAGCCTTTTCCCTTGCGGCGGCATACATTGATACTGCGCTCATTTCCGTCTTTATCTTTGAGTGTCGTACAATATTCTGTCGTTCCCGGTTCATAGGACAGTTTTCCGTAGCCCGGCCAGTCAGAAAGCTCATGGGTCAGATAATACATTCTGTATTCCAGTCCTACGTCCGGATTTTTACCCCACCACAATACCAGCAGGTAAAAACAGGCAAGTATTACCGCCCCAGCATAAAATGCTGCTTTTACGCTCTTTTTTTTCATCATTTTTAACACCTGTGTGCTTTTGCTTTTATAGTTTTCATTTTAAACATGCGTAACGATACAGGTTCCTGTTCCCTTTATTACAACCGAACGCTTGCCAGCGCTGATAAAGAAGCTTTCGCCTGCCTTGTACGGCATCGTCTTATTGCCGTCATCCGTTTCAATGGTTCCCTCACCGGAAATAAATAAAACAGACAGGAAAGATGTTTCATCCATGCCGATTTTGACTTCTGAATAAATGTCATATTTCAGGCATTCAAAATACTTGCACTGTACCAGACGTTCCAGTGTATAGGCATCGTTTTTCTCCAGAATCACTTCGCAGTTTTCATCCTTGACATAGGCTTTGGTATCGACAACGTCCAGTGCCTTTGCAACGTGCAGTTCACGCGGATTGCCGAACTTATCCCTTCTGTCGTAATCGTACATGCGGTATGTACTGTTGGAATTCTGCTGGATTTCACAGATTAAAATGCCCGCACCAATCGCATGGATTGTTCCTGCTTTTACCATAACGACATCGCCCGGCTTTACATCTATGCGGTTTAACACCTCTGTAATCGTATTGTTCGCAATACGTTCTTCAATCTCCTCTTTGGATACGTCCTTTGAAAGTCCGCAGTAAAGGTATGCACCCGGCTCACAGTCAATGACATACCACATCTCGTTCTTTCCGTATTCGCCTTCATTTTCCAGTGCATATTCATCATCAGGATGAATCTGGATTGATAATGCCTGCTTTGCATCAATAAATTTAATCAGTACCGGAAAACGATCCTGTGCCTGACACTTCCAGCCAAGCGCCTCTTTTCCGATAATGGACAGATAGTCATTAAAGAGCATGCCCTTATATCTGCCGTCTGCAATCCGGCTCTGTCCGTCCGGGTGTGCGGAAAGCTCCCAGCTTTCGCCGATAACGTCATAATCACACTTTTTACCGAATACCGTGCGAAGCTTTGTGCCGCCCCACAGATTATCCTTAAACGCCGGATCTAACTTGACAACCGGCTCGTTAGCAGCTTTGACATAATTGTCCTCTGCCGTTCCGTCACTTTCCTGACTGTATATCTTTACCATATCGCTTTCGGATAAGATTTCACCGATACCGACTTCGATAATGACTACATTTTTATCGGTTTTATTGGCAACCTTATGCTTCATGCCAATCGGGACAAAAACGCTTTCATACTTATGGTAATCTTTTGTTTCCGTTCCTAATGTAATCGTTGCCGTTCCTTCTACAACAGACCAATGCTCACTGCGCATTTCATGCTGATGCAGATTCATGCTCATGCCCGGAAATACCGTTACCTTTTTGACCTTGTAACCGTCTGAGGCATTAAGCAGTTCATGGATTCCCCATTCTCTGTAAGAAATCCGGTTATAATCAAAGTAATTTTCATACTTTTCTTTATTCTCGGAAATGATATTTTTAATGTCATCAACGCGTTCCTTGGAAGACACGTAAACGGCATCTTCGGTATTTACAACAACAACATCCTGAATATCATTTGTCACCACAAGCTGTCTGTCTGCACTGTTAATAACCATTACATCTTCACAGTGGTTTTTTAAGACATTTTCGCTGTGGGATACACTTGAATTTTCATCTAAGTCGCAGACATTCCCGACATCTTTCCAGCGGAATGCCGTTTCCACGACCTTCATATCCTTTAACTTTTCAAAAATCAGGCGCTCAATACTGCCTTGTGGAATGTCTTTCATGACCTTCTGCGAAAAACGCACGGTACGGCGGATTGCTGCAACCTTCCGCTTTGCCATCCGGCAGGTATCATAGAGTTCCGGACAAATTGCCCTCGCCGCATTGATTAAATCCCCTGCACGGTATAAAAACATACCGCTGTTCCATAAAAATCCATCGTCATAGCCAAAGCTCTCATCATCGTCCAGACGGATTTTTTCAATAAATTTAAGGACATTTTCCTCATCTCTTAACAGATATCCGAAATTGGAATTTTTCTTTGCCGGCTTTACACCAAGTGCAACAATACTGCCCTGTTTTGCAAGCTCCTTTGCCCGAATAATTGCATCCTTATATTCCTGCCCCTCAATCAGGTTGTCAGCCGTCACAACAAACACCAGTTCGGACTGGTTGCAGAACTGGCTGCCAAGCATAATTGCCGCAGCGGTTCCCTTTGGACTGCCTTCAAGTACAACACGATACTTGAGGCTCTGGAATGCTTTCATCTGACCGTTTACAATATTGCGGTAGCTTTCCTTTGTCACAATAATAAATTCATCGCAAAACGGCATATTTCTGACAACCGTTTCCTGCAATAAAGATCGTCCCTCTTTAATATTCATAAACTGCTTCGGATAATTTTTTCTTGAGAGCGGCCAAAGGCTGTCACCACTGCCTCCGGCAAGTATTACACACTTCATACAATCTCCAATCTGCTCAAAGCGTTATTCCTGTTCCGGCTTCTCCGGTTTGAAATTGAGTCGTTCTTCTTCCACTACCAGCGGTCTGTTCATCAGACGCTTGTTCATGCTTAAAATATATTCCCCAAGCAGTCCGATAAAGAACAGCTGGAGTGAACTGGTCAGGCTGACTAAAATAATCAGTGGAACCATACCTGCCTGGAATCTGTTCCAGTATATTAATTTCAGAATAAAATAAATAATTGCCACAATGACACTGAGTCCTGCGCAGGCAGCGCCTAAAAAGGTTGCAATACGCAGCCCGATTTTCGTATAAGACGTAAAGCTTAGCATTGCCGCATCATACAACGTATAAAAATTGTTATGGGTCTTGCCGGCACGTCTTTGTGCCTGTGTATATTCAATCTCCGTGCGCTTAAAGCCCAGCTCGCCGACAATGCCACGGATAAACGGAATCGGGTCCTTTAAATCGCGCAGAACCTGTACAAAGCTTTTATCATACAGTCCAAAGCCCGTAAAATGCTCAATCTGGTCTACGGAAGACATTTTCTTAATCATCTTGTAGTAGCAGGAACGCAGGAAATACATCACCGGATTTTCCTTACTGCTGGTCTTTACCGCACAGACAATTTTATATCCTTTTTCCCACTCTGCAACAAGCCGCGGAATAACATCAATCGGGTCCTGGAAATCCGCACAAACTGGAATCGTACAGTCACCCTCGGTCTGTAAAATGCCGTAATACGGTGAATTAAACTGACCGAAATTCTTTGCATTAAAAATCGCTTTGATTTTTTTGTTATTCTCACAGAGTGCTCTTAACTTCACCCTTGTTGTATCTCTTGAATCGTTATCAATAAACAAAATTTCATAATCATACTGCGGGAGGTCTTTTTCAAACATCGCAATCAATGCCTCGCTTAACGGAACCACATTTTCTTCCTCGTTATAGCATGGCACCATAATACTAATCTTTTTCATCGCTTCTATTCCTTTATACGTAATTCTTCCTGCACCAGTCTACGGTTTTTTCAATTCCCTCCGCAAACGTTACACGCGGCGCAAAGCCTGTGTCTTTTTCCAGATCGGAAATATCTGCGCACAGATACATCACCTGCTTTTCCTGATAAGGAATTTCTCCAAATCCAATCTCTGCCCCCGGTGCTGCCGCATCACGGATTGCTTCGATGTATTCCCGAAGCGGTCTTGCCGTTCCACCGCCGATACAGTAAGTCTTACCGGACACGCCTTTTTCTCCGAGAAGATACATGGCATATCCTGCATCCGCGCTGTAAAGGTAATCCCACATCTGTTCTCCTGCGGTACACTGCGGCCGCCCGCCTTTCAGGAGACTGACAATCGTACTCATAACCATTGTCTTTGCTCCATCAAACGGTCCGTAAATGCTGAGGATCCTTGTCCAGATATGGCGGATACCCTTCTGTTCACAAAGGATTTTTGTCATCTGACCTGTACAGAGCTTTGCAATCCCGTAGCCGTTTTCGGGAAATGCCGGTGTAGACGCATTTAAGCTGCCTTCCACCCGTCCGTATTCTGCCTGTGAGCCGGCGCCGACAAATGTCGTACAGCCCAGTGCAGCGGCAGCTTCTACGGCATCTAACGCATAACGGACATTTTCAAGCTGTCCGTAAGCGTTGTTACGGCTGTTGCCAAACGTCCCGTCCCAGCCAAAGTGGTAAAATACGTCTGCGTGTTCTATCTTTTCATGCAATGTTTTTAACTCTTTTAAATCACACGGCACAATGTGTACCAGCGGTGACTTTGGAATATTGTCTGTTCTTCTGGAATCCGGTCTTACAACTGCTTCCACTTCAATTCCGTGGCTTATCAGTTCTGCAATCAGTGCTGTTCCGATTGCACCGGTCGGTCCCGTAATAACTGCTCGTTTCAATTTCTTCTCCCTTATGAAATCGGCTTTATAATCATATTACTGTAAAATTCATCCCTGTCAAGGAACGGTGCTAAGTCTTCCAGCGGCGGCGATACGAGTGTACCGTCTTCTAACCGCTTTGTCGCTGACTTCGGTTCAAATTTCTGTTCGGTAGACACCATAATCTCACAGATTGCCGGTCCTTTAACTGCCAGCACCTTTGAAATGGTTTCATCAAGCTGTGCATTGGTTTCACATCTAAAGAACGGATAACCGTAAGCCGGCGCTAATTTGCCCATATCCGGGAAGCTTAAATCGCCGCTTTCCGGTCCGATACCGACAAAATGCTTCTCAAACAGATTCGTCTGTGTCTGACGTATTGAATGATACCCCTGATTATTGATTACAAATATCTTTATCGGCATCTGATGATGGATAATCGTCTGTAATTCCTGAATATTCATCTGGATGCTGCCGTCCCCTGTGACTAAAATCACATCTTTAATGTCGTCATGCTTTAACGCTTCTCTGTTTAATGCAAGATTGCCGTGTTCTGCGACTACCGCACCGATTGCTGCCGGAAGGTCATATCCCATGGAAGCAATCGCAGAGTTGATAATAAAGCGCTGTCCTTTTTTAATGACATAAGCGTGGCTTCCGACTACACATGCTGAGCCGTTGCCGACAACCGTCACCTGTCCTTCTGACAGACGGCTGCTTAATTCTTTAATAAACGCATACACATTGGTATGCTTCGTGTCTTCATAATGTTTTTTCTGTACAACCGGATACTTTGCCTTCCATTCCTGACATCTTTCTACCCAGCTGCTCTCTTTAAATAACGGTGTATTTCCGGCTGCCTGTTCTGCCTCAAGGTGTGAAACCATTTTTGCAAGCAGTTCCTTTGCATCGCCCCATACCGGTAAATCCACATGCAGGGTCGGCTTCTTTAACTCAGCTTCATCCACATCATTGACAATGACATAGGCTTCTCTTGCCCATGTCTTCCAGTTATAGCCCACCTGACGGATACTTAAACGGTTGCCGCACGCAAAGACTAAGTCCGCGTTCTGTACGGCAAAGTTACCGGCGCGGTCGCCCATAATGCCGCCGCGTCCCACATACAGCGGGTGTTCGTCTTCAATGGCATCAATGCTGTCCCAGCCCGTCGCTACCGGAATGCCAAGCAGTTCCACAACTTTGCGGAAATCTTCATATCCACCGGAAATGCGGATACCGTTTCCCGCATAAAATACCGGACGCTTTGCACTGCGGATTTTATCGAGAATAAGGTCAACCGTTTCATCGGGAATTGCCGGTGCCTGCTCCGCTTCATATTCTGCCGGGTCAAACCCTTCCAGTTCTTCCGTTTCGATATAGCTTCCCTGAAAATTCACCGGAATATCAATCCAGCACGGACCCGGTCTGCCAGTCGTTGCAATATAATATGCCTTTTCAAGACAGTAACGGATACGCTTCGGATCTGTCACCATTTCGGCATATTTTGTCATCGCTGCCGCTGACTTTGTAATATCAAATTCCTGGTCGCCCATGGCGCGGAGCGCAAGTCCCGTACTTCTGGCTGTCGTATCAAAACGCACCTGACCGGAAATAACAAGCATCGGAATCGAATCCAGAAAGCCTCCGACAACACCGGTCATTGCATTTGTACCGCCCGGTCCCGTTGTAACACAAAGTGCTGCAATCTTATTATGAATTCTTGCATAGCTTTCTGCCGCAATTGCACATGCCTGTTCATGATGATTGTATACACAGGTCAGTCCTTCCTGATGTCCCAGACTGTCATTTAAGTGCATTGCACCACCGCCTGTAACGGTAAAGGCATGGGTAATGCCGTGATCTACAAGAAACTGTGAAACATATGACGATAATTTTACTTTCATACTTACTCCTTTTGGCGGTATGCCCAGAATTTATTCATTACAAAATTCACCGGTATCGTGACAAACATATTCAGCACCGGTCCCAGATATCCTGAAAGCTCCCTGTCCGTCAGCACAATGCCGATTCCCGTAAGCCCATTGGCAATTCCTGTACAGAATCTTGAAATGTCAATGACGTCCACCCACAGCCACAGCAAAAGGTTGTTGAGCAGCAGCCCGGTAAATGCATACGCTGCATACGTCTTTAAAAGAACCTTCCACCAGACTCTCTTTTGTACATTTTTATCTTCTTTAAATACAAATACATTCTGCCAGATGTAAGCGTGCAGAACGCTTAACAGCCAGCTTAACACATTTGCAAGAAAATAATTATCTGTCAGTGCAAACGCTACGGCATAAATAACATAGGATACAATCGTATTGGATATGCCGACCAGCCCAAAACGGATGATCTGGTTTATCAGTGCCTTGTTTTTTTCACTCATTGTTTACTGGTTTACAGCCTCCGTAATGGTCTTTGCCATATAGTCAATCATTTCGTCTGTCATGCCCGGATATACACCTACCCAGAACGTATCGTTCATAATACGGTCTGTGTTGTCTAATCCGCCGACTACACGGAAACCTTCTCCTGTTGCACGCATTTCGTCAAAGCATGGGTGCTTGATTAAGTTGCCCGCAAACAGATTTCTTGTCTGTACACCGTGGTTTTCAATGTATTCAACAACTTTCTTTCTGTCAATGCCTTCTTTTACCGTAATTAAGAAACCAAACCAGCTTGGACGTGAACCTTCACACGGTACCGGTAAAATCACCTTATCCTGAATACCTTCGAGTGCCGCTCTTAAACGGTCAAAGTTATGTCTTCTTCTTTCTACGAAAGAAGGGAATTTTTCAAGCTGTGCACAGCCGACTGCTGCCTGCATATCGGTTGCCTTTAAGTTATATCCGAAATGAGAATATACATACTTGTGGTCATATCCTAACGGAAGTTCACCGTACTGCTTGTCAAAACGGTGTCCGCACAGGTTGTCCCTGCCGGACGGGCAGACACAGTCACGTCCCCAGTCACGGAAAGAACGGATACACTTATTTAACAGTGGGTTGTTTGTATAAACAGCACCGCCTTCGCCCATTGTCATGTGGTGTGGCGGATAAAAGCTGGATGTTCCGATGTCACCGACTGTACCTGTGAACTTTTCTTCGCCCTTATAGTTATACTTAGAACCGAGTGCATCACAGTTATCTTCAACAAGCCATAAGTTGTGCTTATCGCAGAAATCCTTTACGGCAGTTAAATCAAACGGATTACCGAGTGTATGTGCAATCATGACAGCCTTTGTCTTTTCGCTGTATGCTTCTTCTAACTTTGTAACATCAATATTGTACTGAGGAATCGTTACATCCACAAATACCGGTACTGCACCGTACTGGATTGCCGGTGTTACGGTTGTCGGGAAACCTGCTGCAACCGTGATAACCTCGTCCCCTCTTTTAATTCTTCTGTCACCTAACAGCGGAGAAGTCAGTGCCATAAATGCGTTTAAGTTGGCAGATGAACCGGAGTTTACAACCGATACATACTTTACATTTAAGTATTCACCGAATTTCTTTTCAAATTCATCTGTGTAGTGACCTGCTGTCAGCCAGAATTCCAGTGCGGAATTCACAAGATTCTTCATTTCTGCACTGTCATAAACACGGCTTGCGTAGGAAATTCTGTCACCTTCGTGATATTCTTTTTTTGCATGATATTTTTTACAGTATTCATCTACAAAGGATAAAATCTCTTCTCTTGCTTCTAATTCATTCTTATTTTCAAACATTCTATAATTCCTTTCTGTTGTTCATCGGATTTGTCTTTATTTATCAAAAAATTCTGCTATCTGTGCGTCCATACATGCAGGAATATCTCCGCCTGCCGCATAGACCTTAGACCACGCCACGCTCTTTTCAATTGCTGTATCAAAATTCCATACCGGCTTCCAGCCAAAGGTTGTCTTTAACTTTGAGCAGTCCAGCTTTAAGAAGTTAGCCTCATGAGGACCGCCGTCATACTTGTTGACCCACTTTAAACCTTCGCCCCATTTTGCACAGAATGTATCCACAAGATTGCCTGTAGTAATGCAGTCACTCTCATCCGGTCCTACATTATAAAATCCCGCATAAGACTTGTCTTCGTACTGCTTCATCGCAATTAAAAGGTATGCTGCCAGTGGTTCTAAGACATGCTGGTACGGTCTTGTGGAATGTGGATTTCTTACAATAATATCTTCTTTCTTTAATGCCGCACGGACACAGTCCGGTACGATTCTGTCATTGGCAAAATCGCCGCCGCCGATAACATTTCCGGCTCTTGCTGTCGATACGGCTACCGGCATATCATTAAAGAATGAATTAATATAGCTGTGTGTAACCAGCTCTGAGCAGGACTTACTGTTAGAATACGGGTCATATCCGTCCAGCGGTTCATTTTCACGATAACCCCATGCCCATTCCTTATTTTCGTAAACCTTGTCCGTTGTGACATTTAAAAAAGACTTTACACACGGATTGATACGTACACATTCACAGATATTGACCGTTCCCATAACATTGGTTTCATAGGTATATACCGGGTCTTTATAGGAATCGCGCACAATCGGCTGTGCCGCAAGGTGCAGTACGATTTCCGGCTGGGTCTTTTCAAAGACTTCTTTTAAATGTGCTAAATCACGGATATCTCCAATGACAGATTCCATTTTATCTTCGACATCTGCCATTGAAAAAAGATTCGGCTCGGTCGGCGGTGTCAGGGAATAGCCTGTCACCTGTGCGCCTGCGCCTACAAGGATTCTGCAAAGCCAGCTTCCTTTAAATCCTGTGTGTCCTGTAATCAGGACTTTTTTGCCTTTATAAAAACTCAAATCCATTGTCGTTCTCCTTATTCCCATGACTTCCAAGGTGCTTTGCCGGACTGCCAGAGTTCTTCTAATTTTTCCATTTCTCTCTTAGTATCCATGCACTGCCAGAAACCATTGTAGTTGTATGCCTTTAATTCTCCGAGTTCGGCACATTTTTCAAGCGGTGCCTTTTCAAATACTGTGGAATCGCCTTCAATAAAATCAAAAATCTTCGGTTCTAATACCATATATCCCGCATTAATACGGCTTCCGTCAGAATCCTGCTTTTCGCGGAATGCACGGATGGTATTGTTCTCATCAATATCAAGTACGCCGAAACGCTGTCCGACACTGACAGATGTCATCGTTGCAATCTTGCCGTGGGACTGATGGAACTTCACCAGTTCATTGATATTCACATCACAGACACCGTCGCCGTAAGTGAGCATAAAGGTTTCATCTCCGACATACGGCTGGATTCTCTTTACACGTCCGCCTGTCATGGTATTTAAACCGGTATCAACGAGTGTAACCTTCCATGGTTCTGAAAAGTTATTGTGAACTGTCATCTTACCGCCCTGTGTAAAGTCAAATGTCACATCCGAATTGTGAAGCGCATAATCTGCAAACCACTCCTTAATCACATACTGCTTATAACCGCAGCAGATGATAAAATCATTATACCCATAATGGGAATATTCTTTCATAATGTGCCATAAAATCGGCTTTCCTCCGATTTCAATCATCGGCTTTGGTTTCAGATGGCTCTCCTCACTAATTCTTGTTCCAAATCCACCTGCAAGTAATACTACTTTCATCACAACCTCCGTATATTTTAAAAAATTTAACTGATTTTACTGTATCGATGTCCACATATTTCCCCACGTTAAAATCATATATTGGTAAATATAGCACAGTTTTGCCATTTATGCAATAATGAACAAAAATGGGAAGCCTCCTGACTGCGGCTTCCCATTTTTATATTCCATTTACTGGATTTTTTTTATTGTTGCTTTTGTATTATTCTGTGTTGTGCCCTCCGTTGCTTCCGGTGTTGTTTTTTCTTCTGCCGGACGCTGTGTTTCCGGTTCTTTTGTCTTTTCCTCTGTGGCTGGTTCTGTATCTTCCTGTGTATTGTTATCTCCGAAATCATCCGTTTTTTCCGAACTTTCAGTGCTGTCCTGTTTTTGTGTCCGCTGTGTTGTTGTGCTGCTCTTTGTTGATGCCTGCGTCTTTTTTGTCGTCTGTTCTGCCGTTTGATGTGCTGTCGTCCGTTCCGTCTGTTCCTGTGTTTCTGACTGTGCTGTCTGTGTCTGTGAGGACGGCTGCGCCTGTGTGCTTACAGTTGTTGTTTCTGTCTGTTTTGCCGTGGTTGACATACTGTGATTCACCGATACCGGCTGTTTCTTTTTTCCGCCTGCTAACAGTACCACAACAACGATAACTGCTATTACACACGGAATGGCAGCAATGAGTATTTTTTTTACATTGCTGCGGTCGTTCCAGAAACTGCTGACATCTGACGGTTCTTCCTCAAATTCATCTCCGTCATCTTCGTCCCCGTCACTTTCCAGCGAAAATCCTTCAATGTCTTCCGTTTCATCATCTTCCATCGAAAGTTCTTCTGATTCCTGTGCTGTCTGTCCTGCCGGGGGTTCATCGGATTCCTGTGCTGCCGGCTGTGTTATTTCTATCTGTAATTCCTGCGTGTCCTGCAAATCCTGTTCTTTAGGCTGTTCCGGTTCAAAAAAAGACTGCACTTCTTCCGGCAGTTCCACCTGTTCCTCCGGCTGGTCATCCTGCAATTTTGCAAAGGCCGCCATCGCCGCCGCAATCAGTTCATCCTGTTCCTGTTCTTCTGTCCGGGCGCTTTTTTGTAAACTTTCTTCATTCTTTACCGGTTCCTGCTCCTGCCGTGTTTCTCTTTTTTTTGCCGCTGCCGTTTCTCTTGGATAATTCTTTTCCAGAACATCCAGCGCAAACCGCTCCATCCATTCCCGGATCTGGTTCATATCCGCCATTTCAATCTTCTGATACATCCGCACCAGAATCTGCTTCACTGCCTTTTTATACAATGTTTCATTTTTCGGAAACACTTTTTTTACAACCGGCTGTACCACTTCAGATGCCAGTGTACAAAACTCCTCAAATCCTCCGCCTTTTCCCTCTATTTCATTATTTATCAGCTGAATCAGCTGTTCGTCCAGTTTCCCCATATCTAATCTCCATTTTTTCTATTTTATGATGCCGGGACATCCCCTGCTATGATACCTGCGGATTGTTACGTGCTGCGCACACACCCCTGATATCATATTAATTTTAAAAATTGTGCATAACGTGCCGCTATCTGCCTGTAATCATACTGCTGAGCCGACTTTTTTGCCTCTGTCTGCATTTTATTATAGATTTCCTCATCTTTCAAGAGCCTGTCTATCTGTTCTGCCATGCCACCGGCATCCTTTTCTTCAACAAGGAAGCCGTTGACACCGTCTTTTACAATATCCGTAATTCCCCCGGAGCGGCTTGCCACAATCGGAAGCCCAGAAGCAAATGCCTCCAGTATCACCAGCCCGAAGCCTTCTTTGTCTCCGTCTTTTGCCGTAATGCTGGGCATTACAAATAAATCTGCCGAAGCATAAATTTTTTTTAATTCCTCATGTGTTTTTGCCCCCAGAAAAACAATTTTTTTTCCGGTTTCCCGCATGACTTTGTCAGCCTGTCTTTGCAGTTCTTCCCTTAACGGTCCGTCACCGGCAATCACAAGCATTGCATCCTCTACATTTCTCAATGCTTCAATGGCATAGCACACTCCCTTTTTTTCTGCCAGTCGTCCGACAAATAAAAGTACCTTTTGATTTCCCTGTCCAAAATAATTTTCTTCACGATACTGCCGTCCGAAAAGTGAAGTATCGCACCCCATGGAAATTACCGCCTGATTTCCATTCTTATAAATGCCGTCCAATACGTCCATCAAAGGCCGGGATACCGCAGTGACGCCCCATGCATTTTTTAAGCACCTTTTTTTTAATTTTTTTAACAATCCACGATTCAGTGAAGTCACATCTGCACCATGTCCAGTCACAATATACGGTTTTTTTAAGAACGACTGGACAATTCCCTGTGGAATCAGCCAGTTTGCCTGAACAATGTCATAGGACTTTCTCATTTTAAAAAGATGCACCCATAATGACACAAAAAGCCAGGGAACCAGAAGGCCCCTGACTTTCTTTTCTCTGATTCTGGGTACGATTGCTCCTGGATAACATAATGTTTCTAATGAATGAACCGGAAAATAGTGGTACCGTATCACGGACACACCCTCCAGCACCTCTGTATCTGCTGCTTTAGGCGCTGCCGGTACCAATACCGTCACCTCTGCGTATTCTTTCATATATTTTGCCAAATCCAGTATAAACCTCGGTTCGGTGTCATTTTCATAGCGTGGAAAGGTCGAACCTGTTATAAGCAGTCTTTTTTTCATTCTGATAACCCTGACTCATTTTTTACTAAATCGGAAGATTTTTCATCTTCACATTCCTGTCTGCTGTAATCCATTTTCCTTACATGATACTGTACATCCTGTAAAATCTTACGGTTTGCGGAAATCACATCGCCGAGCAGCCCGACCACAATTGTCTGAAAACCAACAATCAGAAGGGTACTGGCTAAAATCAGTGACTGCAGATGTCCACCGCCTTCACCGGAACAAAAAAATACAAAATACCGTACAAAAAAACCAACGCCTACCAGCGCAAGAATACTTCCCAGCATAAAAAAGAAGTATAGCGGGCGGTACATCAGATAGGTTCTCACAATTGTCAGCATGGATTTTTTAATATATCCCCACATGCTGTGAAACAGCCGGGATTCACGCAATTCGGGGTTGGTCCGGATTGGCACTGACATCACCGCCATTTTTTCACGGCCTGACTGTACAATTGTTTCCAGTGTATAGGTATAATCGTTAATTACATTAATTCTCATCGCAGCTTCTCTGGAATACGCACGGAATCCGCTTGGCGCATCCGGAATTGTCGTCTTACTTGCCTTGCGCACAACCCAGCTGCCAAAATGCTGAAGCTTTTTCTTTAACGGTGTAAAATGCTCCGTATCATCAATCGGACGCTCTCCGATTACAATATGCGCTTTTTTGTCAAGAATCGGTCTGACCAGTGTTTCAATATCCGCACCGCAGTACTGGTTGTCCGCATCGGTATTGACAATAATATCTGCCCCGTTCTTTAAGCAGGCATCCAGCCCCGCCATAAATCCTTTGGCAAGACCTTTGTTCCTGCGAAAGCGTACAACATAGTGCACCCCCCATTTCTTTGCAACTTCTGCTGTATTGTCATGGCTTCCGTCATCAATAATCAAATACTCTATTTCATCAATTCCATCGATGTGTTTCGGCAAATCATTTAATGTAACCTCTAAGGTTTCTGCCTCATTAAAACAAGGTATCTGTATAATTAGTTTCATAATCTATCCTCAATTCAATATATAGCATCCTGTAACAGATGCAATCAATTAATGATACACTAATTCTTGTGTTGTTTCAATACATTTAATGAAAAATGACAAAATAGGCAGCTATAACAACGACCGAAGCTGCTATATCAATTGCTGTTCTTGCTCCTTTCCCCAGATTCGGCAAAAGGTAGTCGACCAGTCCTTTTTCGTCCTGTTCATCACCCGGATGCGTTTTCTCATGTTTTTTACGCATCTGCACATTTTCCTGTGACCGTTTTTCTTTGACTGCCATGCTCTTTCCTATTTTGAGCATACATTCCTTTAACTGTGCAATTTCATTTTTCACAATGCTTTCATCAATTTTTAAGGTTCTGCTGATTTCATTGACAGTACATTTTTCATACATATATAAAGCAGCCATTATCATCTTTTCTGCCTTTAAATTCTGAAATGCTTCCGGTTTGCCTTTATAGGCATGTACGCTCTCGAACGCATCTGCGTAAGTATCTGCAATTTTTTCAAATTCTGAATCATCTGCAATAACGGTGTATTCATATTCTTTCATATTTTCAGCTGCTGTATATAATGTTCCGTTCTTTTTACCCAGCGCCTGATAAATCCGCACAATTGCATAGACCTGAACATTTTTATGTACATCCAGAATTTTTCTGTCCGAAAGATTTGCAACATACTTTTCCAAAATGGTCCGCACTACTTTCTGTGTCTTTTCTTTATCCTTGTAAATCGTATAAACTAACGTATAGACCTCATCAAAAAGCAGTTCCTCAATCTCTTTTTCTTCGCCCTGCATCCCCATCTGCGCCCGCTCAATCATATGCTGCAAATGCAGTTCCGTCTGTTCACTATGCATATTTCTCTACCTCTGTTTCTCTTTTAAAAATTTCTTTCCATCACGGATTCCCCGCTTATAGATGGATACTTCTTCTTTCCAATCCTCATGATGCAGATGAACCAGTGCAAATATTCTGTTACGCATACCGCTGCCCGTCCACAAAAGCAGCCGCAAAACCACATAGTCCCACAAATTTCCATGGGTACGCACCATGTGCATGCGGTTTCTGATTCCATAGTAATCTTTCCATGTATAATGCCTTGGCCAGTCCATCGGTTTAAACACCGTTTTGTGATTTAATACTGCTGCAGGAATCACCATAATCTGGGAGATTTCACGGATTCTTACACAGTATTCTGTATCATCATACCATATAAAATACTCTTTTTGCGGATATCCGATCCGCTCAATCACCTCATCACAGATCATCAAGCCACAAAAGGAGGCCGTATCGCAGTAAAAAGACTCCTTTTGATATTCCTCCAGTGGGATTTTTTCCATTCTGAATCCTGGTCTTTTCATCCGCTGACGGTGATCCCGGACAATACAGCCATCCGTCTTTACAACCCCTGCAAATGCAAGTATCTCTGGATTTTTCCGTGCTTTGTCCAGTAGCTGTTCTGCAAAATCTTTAGAAAGCATTGCATCATCATCTATTATAATGTGTGCTTCATCTCCCAGTTCATGCGCCTTTTTCAGTCCTTCATAAAAGCCGCCGGCCCCGCCTGCATTATGATCCAGCCGGTAATGTACAAGCTGCGGTATTGAAAGGCTGTTTAAATACCTGTCGGTATCATCTGTGCATGCATTGTCAATTACGACAATATGCGTTGCAGCAATTGTCTGCTGCAACGCACATGTAATACACTCTTTTAATAAATCGCAACGATTATATGTAACGATTACAATTGAATACTTCATAGCATCTCCACGCCTGCTATGCAAGCTTTTTTCTTAATTTCTGAATCTGAAGTTCTTCCTCTTCTATCTTATTCTTTTCATACTGCACACGTTCTTCGTTTCCGGCCTGTTGTGCCTCTTCGAGCTTACATCTGTGATGATACTGACGCATCAGTAAATCATCAATCTCATCCCCAATCTGCTCTCTTTTCTTCCGTGTCATAAACAACGCCATGTTATTCCTCCTGAATATTTTCTATCTTTTCAACGTCCATGTAAATGTTGCGATATGCCCTGACCACTGAACTGAAAGACTCAGTTCACGATATGAAATCTCCAGTCTGCCTGAATCTGTAAATGTACCCAGCCATTCACTGTCAATTTCCTGATCCGTACTTTCTACCATTGCCGTAATTGTAACATTCCCTGATGTTTCTGATGCCTTTTCACTGATATAAGCATAATAATCATCTATCTCTGCATCTGTAAAATAATTTTCCTGCATTCCAAGATAATAATACTTTGTTCCATCTGCCGTAATATCACTTGTATAGATATGATCCTGCTTCATTTTTTCATCTGTAATATTAAAATACCCATACAGCACCTGTCCCGGCGTATCCGGTACCGGATCATCCCATGTTACATCTACCATATACCACTCATCATCAAGCATTACCGCATTCCATGCATGTCCGATACCACCTGCTGTTCCGGTAATCGTTTCACATGGAATTCCTAAAATATCCATGCACAGCTTAAACGCACCGGCATATCCGTCACATACCGCTGTCTTATAGACAAATATGCCTTCTGCCGTATGTGATACCTCCGGTACGGTTCCGTTCTGATAACTTTCATAATCATATGCTGAATTTAACACCATGTAATCGTGTACTGCCTTTTCCTGTTCAAACAGGGTATTATACTCAAATGCAGCATCCAGACAAGCGGACAAGCCTTCAAAAAACGCTTCCTGTTCATCTGTTTTAATAACGGATGTATCGCCTGTTCTGTACGCGTATTCATAATTGTAATACGGATCATTCGGATCAAGGTTACAACGTACCTTTGAAATCTCTGTAACATAGCCCTTCTGAATGATGTAAATCTGTGAACCGTCCGTGATGCTTCCCGTATAATTAAAATTAATCCGTCCGTCTTCATACAGCCATAAACCGTACTCATTTTCACCTAAACCGTAATACTCTAAATCCAGTAATCCATCTGTAAAATACCACCAGCCGTATTTATTGCATGCCATGCCTGTATACGTCAAATCAAGCATCCCATTGTCAAAATACCACCAGCCGTATTCATTGCGTGCCATTCCCGTATATGACAAATCAAGATGACCCTTATTAAAATACCACCAGCCGTAATCGTTTAACGCCATTCCGGTATATGATAAATCCAGTACCCCATTGTTAAAGTACCACCAGCCATATTCGTTTAATGCCATTCCGGTGTAGTTAAAATCCACTGTACCATTAGATACATACCACCAGCCGTAGTCATTTAACGCCATTCCGGCATAATCCCAGTCAATTGTACCGTCCGATACGTACCACCAGCCATATTCATTTAACGCAAGGCCCTGATATGCTGTATCGACTTCGTCATCCTGATAATAGTACCACTGGTTATCCTCTGCCAGACGCAGTGCATAATCATCTGCTGCCTGCACCGGCTGGGTCTGTCCGATAAAACATGCACCAATCAGAACTGCCGCACCGGCAATGATGCTTTTCAGCATTTTAGTCATAAAAAATATGCCCCCTTTTGTAATCTGTCCTCTGTTTCTCTTTTAACATAACACAGATATACAAATTGGTCAAAGTTTTTTTAAAGCTTCTTCCAGCGTATGCCAGCCAAGAACGGCACATTTTACACGCGCAGGCATATGGGCAATATCTTTTAATGCCGAAGCTTCTTCAAGCTGATCGATTTCTTCATCATCTGCCTCGCCCTGAATCATGCGTAAAAACAGCTTTCCGAGGCGCAGTGCCTCTTCTTTGGACTTTCCGATAATCATGCCAAGCATAATGTCTGCCGATGCCTGTGAAATGGCACAACCGTCCCCGACAAATGCGCCGTCTTCAATGATACCGTTTTCTACTTTTAATTTCAGCCAGATATCATCGCCGCAGTTCGGATTGACCCCTTCCAGAACAATATTGGCATCCGGCAGGTCATGTTTAAATTCCGGGCGCATATTGTGTTCCGTCAGAATTTCATTATAAAAGCTTCTATTCTCCATATCCCATTCTCCTTCTGATTTGCGCCGTGCTTTCTACAAATGCATCCACTTCCTCCGGCGTATTATAAAACATAAAGCTTGCGCGCGTTGCGTTGTGTACCCCCAGATACTCTAAAAGCGGCTGTGCGCAGTGATGTCCCGCACGCACATCAATTCCGTCTGATGAAAGGATTTCGCTGACATCATGCGGGTGTACGCCTTCTATTGTAAATGCAACTATTCCCGTATGATTTTCAGGAGCTTCATCGCCTAAAATATGCAGATGCGGCACTTTCTTTAAGCCCTCCATGGCGCGCTTTGTAAGTGCTTCTTCCTTTGCCATAATCGTATCAAAACCGATTTTTTCAACATAGCGGATTGCCGCCGCAAGTCCGGCCGCCCCCGCCGCATTGACCGTACCCGCTTCAAATTTGTGCGGCAGTTTAGCATACGTTGCGCCCTCTCTTGTCACGGAAGAAATCATTTCTCCGCCCGTTAAAAATGGCGGCATTTTCTCTAACAGTTCTTCTTTTCCGTATAATACACCGATTCCCATCGGTCCCATGAGTTTGTGACCCGAAAATGCGAGAAAATCGACATCGAGTGCCGTTACGTCCACCGGCATATGCGGTGCGCTCTGTGCGGCATCGACAACCACAACCGCGCCTTTTTCATGCGCCAGTTTTACGATTTTTTCAACCGGATTGACACAGCCTAAGACATTGGATACCTGTGCAACTGCCACAAGCTTTGTCTTTTCCGTAATCGCAGCTTCAAGCACCTCGTCAGGAAGTGCTCCCTCCCGTGTACATTCCAGAAATTTTAATACTGCGCCGGTCTGTCTTGCCACCATCTGCCATGGAAGCAGGTTGCTGTGGTGTTCCATAATACTAACCACAATTTCATCACCCTCACGCAGGTTTGAAAGGCCGTAGCTGTATGCCACCAGATTTAAGCTTTCTGTCGTATTTCTTGTAAAAATAATCTCTTTGGAAGATTTCGCATGAATAAATTTCTGCACGGTCTTTCTTGCTTCTTCGTACTGCTCGGTCGCCGCAAGGCTCAACGGATAAAATCCGCGCAGGGGATTTGCATTTGCCGTTTCGTAAAACCGCTTTTCTGCTTCCAGTACGCAGTCCGGCCGCTGTGCCGTTGCCGCATTATCAATATAAACCGTTTTATTTTCCCGTAACAGGGGAAAATCCTGTCTGTAATCATAAGCTGTCATCTGTCAATACCTCACTTAACTGCTCTTCCGCAAATTTCTTTGTTTCTTCATCGTCAATCTTATTGGTTAAAAGTTCAAGCTTTGCCCGTGTCATAATATCTTCGGCATGTTTTTTATCAATGCCCCTTGCCGCAAAATATAACAGTGTTTCTTCATCAAGTTCGCCGATTGCCGCACCGTGATTGCCTTCTACATCTTCTTCCGCACAAAGAATCAGCGGAATGGTCTGATTGATGACATCATCGCCCAGAAGCAGTACCTGTTCGCTTTCCGTTCCCTTTGCACCCGAAGCGCCGCGTTTAAAATCAATCGAACCGCGGAATACTTTGTGTGCGGCATCTTTTAACGTTCCGTCTGCCGTCACATTGCTGGTTGTCTTCTTGCCGATGTGATTTACAATATAATTTATATCCAAAAGCTGGGTATTCTGCACAAGATAGCCTGTCTGCGCCTGAAAATCCGCACGCTCGCCCTTTAAATCTGTACGCACGCCGTTGTATACATGACCCTTGCCGATAAATAACTGCAACAGCTCGACCTGCGCATTTTCATCGCAGACACAGCCTGTATCGGATAAAAGGGTCTGCTCCTCGCCGAGGGCTATGACCTGCACCAGACGGATTTTACTGTTTTTTGCTGCAATCACGCGTGTACGGAATGCCAGATTCTTTTCTTCCGGACTCTTTTTTGTAAAACGCTCCACAACCGTAATCCGGCTGTTTTCCTCTGCATAAATGTCTAACATACCGGCAGATGCCGTATCTGTGCCACTGATTTCATATACCACAGGATTTGTCCGTTCTCTGCCTGCTGCCGCCGTTATTCTTTCCGGCGCCACTGCCTTAAACACGCAGTCTGCCTGACGTCCCGCTCCAGTTTCCACCGCTTCGAAAGCTTTAATGTCCGCCAATGCTTCTGCTGTTTCTTTACCACCCGATAATGCTTCGTTTTCTGTGCTTTCTTTTTTTACAATTGTACAGCCCTGTGCTTCATCGGTCCATGCAAAATTCGTTTCATTTAATTTCAGCCAGTGCCATGTCTTAGACGGTAACTGATTTATTTTTATATTCACTGTTTCTTTCATATTAATCTCCATTCCGCATTTCTAGCCAATACTGCCTTTCATTTCCAACCGAATCAGATTGTTCATTTCAACCGCATATTCCAGTGGCAGCTCCTTTGATACATTGTCTGCAAATCCACTGACAATGCAGGCTCTCGCATCTTCCTCGCTCATGCCGCGGGACATCAGATAAAATACGGCTTCATCACTGATACTGCCAATCTGTGCTTCATGTCCGACATTGGCATCCTTTGTGCGGATATCCATCGCCGGAATCGTATCCGAGCGGGATATGGCATCTAACATCAGGGACTGGCAGGATACGGAAGACTTTGCGTTCTTCGCATTCTTTGCCACTACAACGCAAGATCGGAATGTCGAAATACCGCCGTCCTTTGAAATCGACTTTGTATTAATATAAGAGCTGGTATCCGGCGCACTGTGTACAACCTTGGCTCCGGTATCCAGATTTTGTCCTTTTCCTGCAAATGTAATGCCTGTAAATTCCATTTTTGCGCCCTTGCCCTTTAAAATGCTCATCGGATACAGGTAAGAAACGTGCGAACCAAATGAACCTGAAACCCATTCAATCGTGCCGCCTTCTTCAACGAGTGCGCGCTTTGTATTTAAGTTGTACATATTCTTTGACCAGTTTTCAATCGTAGAATACCGCAGTCTTGCATTTTTGCCGACAAACAGTTCCACACAGCCTGCATGTAAGTTTGCCACATTATACTTCGGTGCGGAACAGCCCTCGATAAAATGCAGGTCTGCGCCCTCATCCACAATAATCAGCGTATGCTCAAACTGTCCTGCTCCCGGCGCATTTAACCGGAAATACGACTGTAACGGAATTTCTACCGATACCCCCTTTGGCACATACACAAATGAACCGCCGGACCATACTGCACCGTGCAGTGCCGCAAATTTGTGGTCGTTCGGCTTTACCAGCTTCATAAAATGCTTCTGTACCATGTCGGCATATTCGCCTTTTAAGGCACTCTCCATATCCGTGTATACAACTCCCTGTGCCGCAACCTCCTCGCGCACATTGTGGTATACCAGTTCAGAGTCGTACTGCGCGCCGACACCGGCAAGGGATTTCCGCTCTGCCTGTGGGATACCGAGCCGCTCAAATGTATTTTTAATGTCTTCCGGCACGTCTGACCACTTTGCCTTCATATTCGTATTTGGACGGACATAGGTCACGATATTTGCCATATCCAGTCCTTCAATCGACGGTCCCCAGTCCGGTACGGGCATTTCATTGTAAATCTGTAATGCCTGTAAACGGAAGTTCTGCATCCACACCGGGTCATTTTTTTCTTTTGATAATTTTTCTACAATCTCCGGTGTCAGACCCGCCTGCAATTTATACGCATCTTTTTCATCATCTTTGAAATCATAAACGCTTCTGTCGATGTCTTCCACATAGCTTTTTTCTTTCATCGCCTGTTACTCCCTTTCCGCTGTTTGCTGTATGCTTGATTCTCTGCTTTCCTACCTGTGTTCCTCTGCCTCGTAGCCTGCAAAACCGCTTTCATTAATCTCATCAACAAGCCCTGCACCGCCTGTCTTAATGATTTTTCCTTCCACCATAACATGTGTATAATCTACCGGAAGGGATTCCAGAATTTTTGTGCTGTGTGTGATAACCAGCAGACTGCCTTCGCTGTTTTTCTGATATTCACGGATACCGGCTGATACAGTGCGCACGGCATCAACATCCAGGCCGGAGTCGGTTTCATCAAGAATTGCCAGCTTTGGCTTTAACATTAAGAGCTGTAAAATCTCAGCTTTCTTTTTTTCACCGCCGGAAAATCCGACATTCAAATCACGCTCTGCATACGACTTATCCATATCAAGCAGTTCCATTGCCGCTTCCAGCTGCTTTTTAAACTCCCACAGACGGATTCTTTTGCCGGTCTTTTGCTCTACCGCATTTCTGATAAAGGAGCTGAGTGTCACACCCGGCACTTCCAGCGGATTCTGGAAAGATAAAAAGATGCCTGCCTTTGCACGCTCATTGACCGGTTCTGCGGTGATATTTTTTCCGTCAAACCGGATTTCCCCCTGCTTTACCGTGTAGCGTGGATTGCCAAGCAATGTATAGCCCAGTGTAGATTTACCGGTTCCGTTCGGTCCCATCAGTACGTGGGTTTCTCCCGGACGAATCGTAAGGTTGACCCCGTGTAAAATTTCCTTTTCCTCTACATCTACAACTAAATCTTTTACATTCAGTAATTCTTTTTCTGACATGATTGTTCCTCCTGATTTTTATATCACCCTAATTGCAAGCTGTTTTATGTGTATTTTTGTTGTGACACAAACCTGCCTGTTTGTATCCGGCAGGGTAATATTGTATCAACTTTTTTCATTTGATCTCTGATTTTGTATCATCTGCTGTCTGGCATTCTCTGCGACTTCTTTCAGTGTCATGCTGTCAAAATATTTATCCACAAGCTCCGCCAGCCCTTTCCAGATTGGCAGTGTACAGCAGTCACCTGCCCTGTCGCAGGGCACTGCATCGTCCTTTAAGCAGGATACCGGTGCAAGTGTTCCTTCCGTCAGTCTCAATATTTCACTAATCCGGTAATCTTCCGGTTTTCTTGCCAGCCGGTAACCTCCGCCGTGTCCGCTGATGCCTTCTATTAAATGTTCTTTGGACAACATTCTTGCAATGCTCTCCAGATACTTCTGTGAAATCTGCTCTTTTTCCGATATTTCTTTTAGCGGTACATATTCATCTGAGTTATGCTCCGCAAGAAATACCATAACCCGCAGGGCATACCTGCCCTTTGAAGAAATCATCATACGCCTGTTCTCCAATCCTTTGTTTTATCAAGATGATATTCCTATTTACCTACTATGTCAATAGGTGAATATATTAAAAAATTATAACGCAGGAAAAGAGGACACGTGCTGTGGCTCTTTTGCTGCGTTATATGAATTATTCTAAACTAAACTTCACAAAAATCATTCAGCTTATTTATAAAATAATTAAAACTTGGTGATTTATTTTCATGAATATTTAAATACATTCCAATATTTCCGGCGCATTCACATTTAAACAACCCTATCTCATAATAAGACTCCGCTTTCTTTTTTAAGGCATTCACACCGCCGCTATAAACCACATCCGCCAAATACTCCCATGTTCCTACAATACTATCCTGAACGTATTTTCTTAACAACGGCATTTTGGCCTGTGGATATGCTTCTTCTATTGCTTTCTCATCCCCTAGAAGCCACGCTTCCATTTCTTCTATTGCAATACAAAAATACACATCAACGGTTACTCCTGATTTTACATACATCTCAACCAAATCTTTTTTTAATTCGGCACAATCCGTATCATCACTATCAAGAATAACAAAAATAGCTTTTTTACCCGGCATACTCTCCAGCGTGCGTCCAATTCCTTTTAAATACATCGGTAAATCATTTAATAATTTTTGTGTCTTAACCTGTGATAATTTATTCACTTTTTTCGGTATTTTACCAATTCCCTTAAAACTATGAATTTTGTACGTGATACCCGGAACTTCAGTTATATACTTATCCATTATATTTTTTACAAGAATTTCTCCCGACTGATCCTCTATCAAAATTTCAATGTATGCATATTCTTCCATATCCACCTCATATTATCCAAAATAATTGCTGTACCATAAATCTCCCAATTCAACCTCTGACTCACATAACTGTTTCACATACTCAAAATCAGAAGCCCGTGTAATTGTCGAGAAGCCGTCTTCCTGTTTCTGTAAAACCCATACTTCTTCCGGTGACAGTGCATTTACAAAAAATGGACTGTGTGTAGTAATAAATAACTGCTTGGAATATGTATTTTTAATACTATTCTTCATCTGAGCTGCCAAATCAGAAAGATACTTATGATACAATCCATTCTCCGGTTCTTCAATAAATACCAATGGTCTTGCATCTTTTTCATACAATAACAGGTAATATGCAAATAATTTCAACGTACCGTCTGACATCTTCTGCGAATAAAAAGGCCTGTTAAATCCTTTTTCTAAAAATTCCAGCACTAACTGGCCATTTTGTAATTTAACCGGTGTTATCTGCTGGATTCCCGGCAGCTTGGTCTGTATACTCTTTAATACCTTCATAAAATCTTTCGGGTCCTCTCTATACAGATATTGTGCAACATTATTTACATTATTTCCCAGACGGTTTAAATACTTTTGTGGTCCCGCATTTGGAATTTCCCTCGCTGCCGTCGGACTAAAATAACATAAATACCAATTTTTCAAAAAGTTTTTAAATCGTACAATTCTTGGATGTTCTCTTAACTCTCCTAATGTTACAATTCCCAGCTGCCTTGGATCTGCTAACTCAACATCCACTTTTTCCCCAATTTCCTTATTTTCTTCTTCTACAAATCCACTATTATCGCCTTTAAACGCATAACCTTTTCCATATTCCAGATACAAAAAAGACATTGGACGTCCATAACGTTCATTTGCACGTCTTTGACGAAGTCTTTCTTTTTCTACGATGGGTCTTTCATATTTATCCAGCCCAATGCACAGTTCATATGTAATAGGTGGTTCATTACTTGTTTCACGATAATAAATTTCAAATTCTATTGAGCCATTAACCCCCTGTGATATAATACTTTCATATCCGCCGCGATTATTCAAATCGCATGCAGTCTCAACACCTTTTTCCATACAGTCTGCTAAAAAGCCAAACGCATCGGCAAGCGTACTCTTACCCGTTCCGCTCTGCCCTATAATGGCATTCATGTTGGTTAATTCCCTGCCGCTATTATCGCCTAATAATTTCCCCAGTTTTATATTCTTTAACGAACCGTAATTCTTAATCTGTATTCCTGCTATTCGACCCATATACCAACCTCTCCGTTTGAAATTTTATGATAGTATACACAATACGCTTTTATGTATACTATCATAAAAAAATACATTGTGCAAGAAAAACTAATCTATAAATCTTCTAATCGTTATAATCGACATCATATGCATATTGGAAATTTTAACCACTTCGCCCTCCTGTGGTGAATGAATAACCTGTCCATTTCCTACATAAATTGCAACATGTCCACTATAGCACACCAGATCGCCCGGCATAATATCATCTTCATCTACAGCTTCTCCCTGTCTTCTCTGTGCTGATGATGTCCTGTCTAAATCTATTCCAAAATTACTGTATACGTACTGTGTAAATCCCGAACAGTCAAATCCGGTATCCGGTGATGTACCTCCCCACGTATAAGGTGTACCTAAAAATTTTTCTGCATATTTTACAATCTGCTCACCAAGTCCCAGCATTGCTCCGGTTTCATCATCATAATAGTAGTACCTTCCATCACGTTCAACTTCTCCGGTAACCATTGCTCCGGTTTCTGTATCAAAATAATATTCGTCCCCATCAATTGTCTGTTCTCCGTACTGCATAATTCCGGTTACTGTGTCGTAATAGTAATATGCACCGTCACGGTAATATTTTCCATGCGCCATCTTTCCGGTAGCTGTATCAAAATAATACCGGTTACCGTCAATATACTGCTCCCCATACTGCATTCTTCCGGTGATAGAATCATAATATACCCATTTGCCGCCGGCATCATCATTATCCGGAATATTAGTAATTCCATGTGCCATCTTTCCGGTTGCTGTATCAAAATAATACCAGTATCCATCAATATACTGCTCTCCATACTGCATTTTTCCTGTGATCGGATCATAGTATACCCACTTGCCATTCGGATCATCTGACTGTGGAAGATTAACAAAACCCTTTGCCATAGCACCTGTCGTTAAATCAAAATAATACCATGCACCGTTTTTGTAGCTTTCTCCTTTTACCATTCTGCCGTCGCTGTCGTAACGTGTCCACTTTCCTGTTCCGTCTGCATTTAATACAATAAAGACATCCTTATCCCTTGCCATTGTTCCATCTGCTTCAAACCAATACCATGCATCTGTCTGTGGATCATAAACTTCTTTTGACCGTGCCAGTACACCATTATCATACCAATATGCCTGTCCGTTTTCATAATACCAGCCATTATAATTATCCTTCTGAAGTTCGGCGGCATAGGTCTGCTGATTTGGCCACAGCAATATGCAGCCTGCCAGTGCAAGCATACAAGCTGCCAGTTTAAATACACTGAATTTTGTGTTTTTCATCTTTATTTCCTTCCTAATTGTGATTTTATTTATTGCATATGCGATAATTTATTGCAATCATAGGTCTGTTTTTCCTAAATTTCAAGACAACTTTCCCCAATGACAATTTTTTATACCTCAATGCCCTGTTTCTTTTTGACATCTTTATAATAAGACCTTAAAATACTTATATATTAAGTTATTCAGAAACGGGGATTCGTATGAATATATTACTTTTAGAAGACAATTGTACAGAATTACAAATTTTATATAATATTCTTAAAAAACACTGGCCGCAATTTCATTATACCTGTTGTCAAAATTATAATGATGCTCAAAAATCCATTTTATCAGTTCAGTATGATATTTTTATTCTTGACATACAGCTCTCATCCGCTTCCGATGCCTTTAACGGCATCACTTTTGCCCGGTATATCCGAAGTCTCCCTGCTTATCGGACAACCCCTGTGCTTTTTACACCGGCACCTCTGATACTATCCAAAAATGTGTTAATGAAGTCCACTGCTACCATTACCTTGAAAAGCCCTATAATGAAGCTGTACTGGTTCATGCCATGAAAGAGCTGCTCACCACATTATCCAATACGACTGATAACAACTATCTGACCATTAAATTATTAAATGATGTTACGACTCACGTGTGTTTATCAAATATTTTACTCATAAAAGCAAACGGGCATTATCTGACTTTCACTTGTCCCGACAGCGGCTTTACAAGTAATACCTATTCTTTATCTTCCATTGCTAAAATACTTCCATCGTATTTCACCCGCTGCCACAGAAAATATATTATTAATACAAATTTTATTACATCCTATGACAAGACCAACCTTTATCTGCATATTCATAATCATATTATTCCTGTTGGGAGAACGTTTAAAAAGGAGTTAGAAAATCATCTGCTTTATTAGCAGGTGATTTCCCAACTCCTTTGATTTCCATTATTCTACACCGTCCGCTTCCCAAACATTAACAGATATTCCTGCGCCTTCTGCAATGAAATACTCAGCTTCTTCTGTAACCGCTCCAGTATATCCTGTTCTGACAGTCCGAATTCATAGCCTGTTTCAATGATTTCCTTGGCGCGTCCTTCAACACGTCCTTCTGCGATACCCGCTTCCTTTATTCCCTGACTCAGATTGCACATTACATCCACCTCCTGCTCTATAGACATATTACTTCACAGCATCAACCCTGTTTTTTACTTCCCACAATAGATTTTATATCTTCCAGCATCGGTTTAAAATTACTAAAATCTATGCTGTCATACTGCCGTTCAACATATTGTGAAAAAATTGCTTTACCATAATATTTTTCATTGTCTGTTTCTTTTCTTGAAAATATTTTTCCATCAATCGTATGCGAAAGCACCACATCATCAAATAAATCTTCAATTTCACATTCTTTTTTTCCGTTCACTAAAGGATTGGTTAAAATATAAAGATTATCCTGTATATGATTATAATTGCTACTTTCTAACAAACCTTTATTGTTTAAATGATTTAAAAACTTTTTCAGCGGACGGTCAGACACCTGTTCATTATCAAAAATAAAAATAACAGGATTTTGGGATTTCTTGCAACTATTCTGTGCAAACCATGAATACAGTTTTGGTGCATTATTTTTGCCTGAATAAAAATTATAAATATTCTTCATGGTATCCGCCCCATCTTTTTGAATTCCTAAAAAATATTTTAAGCGGGAACTTCTTCTCAGAAATGTCACTTGAAATTCAAAATTATCATCCTGTTTCTTTATAAGTTCAGGATACTCCTTATAATATTTTTTTAATGCCGCCCGCAAATATACGATGTCTGTTTTTCCCTCAGTGACAATAAGCGGCTTTGTATTTGCATAAAAATATTTAAAAAATAAAAATTTCTGATACTGGCGCTCTCTCGCATTTAACGTCCAAAATGTATGTTTTTGTTCCCGATCATTTTTGTTGTTGTAACAATCAATCTGATTGATAAAAGAAAATCTTCCCTCAAGCTGATTTACCGAACCTTCTTCACCACATATCTCAAATATTCCCCGTCTATAAAAAGCATCCGCCATTGCTCTTGTTCTTTTACAATACTCACGATTCACACTGATTTTTTTATTCACAACCAGACCTGTTACTTCCTGCCTTGAATCGCAAAATAACAATCTCGTTTTCTTATCATTTATTTCAAAGCCAAAACTTTCAATTTCTTTTTTTATACTTTTCATGAAATTCTCTTGATTTTCCAGAAATTTTTTGTCGTTTGTAGAAAAGGTCATATCATCTGCATACCGAGTATAAACTACCCGATACTTCTTTGCTATTTTTAGTAGACGCATATCTAAAATATTACAAACTAAATTCGTTATAATAGGGGATGTCGGCGCTCCTTGCGGCAATTTACCCTCATAACAGGTCAACTGTGCTATCATTGTCGCAATCTCAACAGGTAATTCAAAATTTTTATTTTTCATAAAAAAACCTCTTACACGCCCAAAATGAAAATGGTCAAAAAAATCTTTTAAATCTAAATTTAGTACATACCGTTTATTTCTATGAATGTTCGCATTGGTAATAATACTTTTTCCTTTTTGAAATGCATGTGATATGTTATCCTGAATTTCATTTTCTTCTATAAATTCTCTATAAACATCCCAAAGCCGTTGTGCCAATTTTTTCTGAAGTTGTTTTAAATCCCCCGAAGGTGCATGAATCTGCCTTGATTCACCATTTTTCTTTGGAATCTCAAATGTATCATAATAACTATCCGGTTTGCTTTTATACAATATATACGTTAATTTTTGCAATGGAATTGCCAAATATAACGCTAGATCTTCTCTCGTCTGTAGTTCTTTTAATTTTTTCATGCTCTGTATACCCAAAAAGCGTGTGGCTACTCATTATGCATTTTTCCCTTTATACACAGGACGGAAGGGCGTATATTTCTGCAAATCCTCCTACCATTTCCATCAAAGCTTGCGAAACACAAGCCAAAAATCTAGCCACACGCATATTCAATTATATATTATTTTAAAAATTACTGCAATTTGTTTTCTATCCATATAGGTGCAATGTACAAAATCTATATAACATTTACACCGTCCGCTTCCCAAACATTAACAGATACTCCTGTGCCTTCTGCAATGAAATACTCAGCTTCTTCTGTAACCGTTCCAGTATATCCTGCTCTGAAAGTCCGAATTCGTAACCTGTTTCAATGATTTCCTCGGCTCGTCCTTCACTTCGTCCTTCAACACGTCCTTCTTCACGTCCTTCTTCACGTCCTTCAACACGCCCTTCTTCACGCCCTTCTGCGATTCCCGCTTCCTTTATTCCCTGACTCAGATTGCACATCACATCCACCTCCTGCTCTATTGTCTGTTCTATCGGTATATCATATTCTTCTTTTATGATATTCAGTCTTTCTCCGGCTGTCAACCCCTCGGCAAACAGTGCTCCCAGCAGGCGGTGCAGTTCATACTGCTCTCCCTGCCCCGGCAGTTCCTTTGCCAGTCCTATCATGACAATGTTAAATAAATCCAGCTTTCCACGCCAGTCATGGTATCCAACCAGATCATCTTTTACCAGATGAATGTGGCTTAAACTGTTTTCTTCCATGTTCATACACACCCAGATAGAATACACTCTTTTGATGTCATCATACTCTGTGTTTTCAAAATCCCGTTCCTTCTGTGATGAAATCAGGCGGCTTACGTAAAATACTGCCCTGTTTAATATTCCATATCTCTGCGGCTCATCTTTCTGTGCTTCAACATTAATAATAATCTGGGAAAGTCCGTCTTTCATCCGCACATAAAATACAATGTCAAACCGCACCAACCCCTCTGCATGCTCCTGATTCTCTGTATTTAATCCCGTGATTCGCTGACCGGATTTTGCCCTCATCGCTTCTGGATTCGTCAGCCCCGGCTCTAACGGTATCCTGCTGATATACGGCTCTCCTTCTATTAAAGTTTCCACATATCTTGGATTCATTCCCTTAAATTCATCTACCGTTCTCACCAGTATCTGTGCCAGTATGCTTTTCTGCCCGAGCAGTCTTTTAGCACTTTCATCATACTGCGTTCCCTGATCTGCCGCCGTTACGGCATTATGTACCTCCGTATGCATTGCCCCCTCCTTTGCAAATGTATTAAGTTTTATATACTGGTATATATTCACCATATCATAGTTTATATATTTGTGCAATAATAATTCTATTATTTTTATGATTTTTATCATAAAAAAATAACGCAGTAAATATCTTTTTGATATCTCCTGCGTTATCTAAATTTCACTTTATTTCTACTGACCTAAAAAGAATGCAAAATTTCCGGATGTTTCGTCATACGTTTTTACATAAAGTCTATATGCTGAAAAATCTGATGAATATTCATAACAAAGTGTATTGCCGGTTGCCACATTTGTAAATAAATAATTTTGTGTCGTACCGATTCTTGAAATATACCACTTATTATATTCATTTTCTGCATCATAATCCTGCATAACAACCGTTTCTTTATCTGATGCAACTGCAATACAGTATCCCTGATCTCCATATTCAATCATATATTGATCTTCTCCGGTATAATGAATCGCAAAAATCTGACTTGCTCCATCAACATCGCGAACAAGATTCACCCATGTTCCTACAATCCCGGAATTCCCATACACATCCATCCTATAGGTCTTCATTTCATCCGGACGAATGACATAACAGCCATCCCGTACAAGAATGCCATCCGTATGTAAATCCACCATGCCTAATATAATCAGAAGAATCACAACCGCCGTTGCCGCGCAGCCTGCAAGCTTTATCCAATACTTTTTCATCAGTTCTGCCCCCTTTCGGTTTTCCTCTGCCTCTTCATGCTGCTAAAAAGCATAAACCAAATCGGACAAAATGCAATATCTATCAGATGATGCTCTGAAATACCAAACAACAGCATAATAAGCAATGCCACAATCATTGCATCTTTCCTACAATCAACCGCTTTATTAAAGCACAGATAAAAAATATAAGTAATCACGGATAAAAATACCCATCCGTACTTAATCGCAATTCGGATAAATGAATTATCCAAAAAGAAATAATATCCAAGCGTTGCCTGATTTTCTTCGACAAATGAGCCGAACGCGGTGATTCCGTACTGGGCTAAGCCCTGATAACCCAAAGAAAAACGCTGAGAAAAAATTGCATCAAGCTTCTGATATAAAGCACTTGACGGGTCATAAAATGTAACTGCCATCACACAGCCCACAACAAACAGCAGCATCAAAATACTGCCCGCCTTTAAAGCTTTGTACTTTGATAACTGAATATTACATAGCCCCAGTACTTTTACAACAAGTAACAGCAGACACATCACCATGGCACAGATAAAGTCATTTCTTGCAAATGTCTTTCCATATACCCAGTAACTTACTACGCCCATCAGCGTAATCTCAAAAAAGGTGAGCTTCTTTTCCCGCAGGGCAGCATATACCAGCATGATAAAGAGCATGTGTGCTGCCATATCTGTCGGATAGTTAATACCCAGTGAATGTCTGATTCCTCTATCTGACTGTAAGGCAATATCTGCAATGATTCCGGTTGTTGCCGCATAGTATGCAATTCCCTGAATAACTACCGCTACACACAGATAGACATAGGCTATTCTTTTCCACGGTACATTTTTAGCTCCAACCAGAAGCAATGCAAAATCAAATACACCATAATCTTTGACAACATACGTTACAACACCGGCGCTCACAAGTATCAGCACCATAAAAACAGGTTCTAATACGGTACTATACTGCTTCTGCCATATCGCAAATGCAATACTTACCAGTACATATGCCATCAATGCATACCTTAAACCTAAATACAATGTATTGGGATAATTATACTCCAATACTGTTGAATAAAGATAATACCGTATTGTTATTCCGGCAAATAAAACTAAGTAAATATAACTCATATATTTACGAATTTCATCTGCTACAGATTGATTACTTTTCATCTCATGTTCTCCACTATTTATTCTCAGTTCACCTTAAATTAAACCTTTTTTATAATAAACCGCCTTAGTCAATATTTCAAGAAAAATATCATTACCACTTCATGCTACACACTTATATCTGTACTTCATACAATCCACATAAATTTTTTAATACAATATTTGTATCAATTAAATATTGTATGCAGTCTTTAATGTATTTTGCAGAAAATCTTTTTGCCTTATCCACTGACCACTGTTTAAATTTTTCAACCACTTTTTCTTCATTTAATTCTCCATTGTTTTGTTCAATGATATATAAAACTGTAGCAACACCCTCCAGTTTTTTATCCGTTGAAATCTTATTTACATAATCAGCTGCTTTTTGTACTGCTGGAAGGATTTTATCTAATTTATCATTTGTTTTTTCACTGCAAATGACTTTATACACCTGTTCATATGTGTCTTTAGAATTATCAAATCCATAGTACTCCTGATATTCTTTTATGCTTCTTGCCACAATTTCAATTGCATGTGAATACGGTCCATAATTCCATTTATCGAATTTAAAATACTCAGCCTTTAAATAATAATTTACAAAATATCCTGTTTTTTGTAATCTTAATGCACCAAATTTTTTTAAATTCATTCTAATCTGAAGTAATACTAAGCCAGAAACATTTATCTGGGGTGCTTCTTTAGGCACTGCTTTATATGAAATGGATGGTTCATAGACTAGGATATCACATGTAAGTGCTACTTCCTGTAGTTTACTGTCAATTATTTTTTTACGATTATCCAGTTTAATCCACCATTTCCACAACCTAATGGTGGTATTGCAATGGATTCTATTTTCTTTTCTTTAATCAATTCAACTAAGCAATCAAGGCCAACTTCTATATAATACATCTGTGATTTTTCCCGCCATTTATCTTTTGTCGGAAAATTCACTATTAATATTCCATTTTCTATATAATAATGTATCGTTCCTATCCGCAAGTTTCCATTTTTACAAGCCCTTACATAATCCCTGTTATTTCCCGGAAATCTCATTTTAAATTGGTATGCGATTCCTTTCCCCATATATCCTTCACAATTAACTGTATTTACGAGACATTTTGCATTTGATTCAAATATATTACCTGTTGTATATCTAATCATGTATGCCTCCTTTTCTCCTCCCTCCTTAATTCTGAAACCACATTGGCTGCACATTAACATATGGTGGTGAATAATTAATTTCATTCTCTTTCATTTTATCTTCAACTAGTTTTTTCACCTTCTCCGAAGGCACATAAAAACATTTAATCCACTCTAGCGGTACCACTGAATTTGTTAAACACTCTGCCATCTTAACCTCTCTAGCGTAATTATCTTTCCTTTAATTATATCTATTTCGTTCAATCTAGTATCATTTATTTTACTAAGGTTTTTCACACCACAATTTGTCATAACAATATCTATCTCCTAAATTCATCATTCAAGCTTAGGCACTTTTGACATTTTCCATACTTATCACCAATTACAATTTCAATACTGGAATCTTTATTTATATATAACATTATCCCATACGATGAAGATTGTGCTGCTATTGACTGTAATTTTTCAAAACTTGAAAACTCATTCTTTATACAATCATACACATTTGGCAATAACTTTTCTATCTCCTCATTTAAAAATTCACCTTTGTATCCTATAAGTATTCCTCTATATGCATTTTGCCCTACCCATATATCTATATCTTCCTGCATTTCATTTTCTAAAATCGCATTTTCAACAATCTCGTGTATGCCCTGTAAAATTTGTAAGTCCTTCTCTTCTTTTGTATATTCCACTCTCTTAATATTACATGAAACTATAGTTGCCATAAGTCCAATCACTAAAAAGATTACAGCTGCATTTAGTATATATATTGTTTTATTCTTACTCATATCACATACCTCTATTACTTTAATGTTTTATAAGTGTTTTTATCTTGGTAAACATACTATAACGATTTACCATGTATTTACCAATTTCTTTTATTGTTAGTTTATTTTTATATGAAGTTATATTTAATAAACTATTCTTAACTGAAATATTTTTCGTCCTTAAATAATTTTTTATAAGCCTATCAATCTTTGCATCCCATGAATAATTAATTATTCTTTTTTCTGGATTATTTTTATAATATTCTAACGTTTCATCTATCCCCTCTTCAAATCCAATCTCGCCTTTATATTCTGGAACCAACCTTTTTATTTTTTGATTATCAAATATCATATTTCTTGACTTATCGCCCAGTATCTCATCAATATCAATTCCTGCTTCCTTTGAATGCTCATACAAATAGTGTTTATTAATATCAACAAATGTAATTTTTTTGTTCAATTTATTTGCAATTATTTCAATTGCCTCTTTCCAAGTTGTATCAGCATTTGCAGTTATGTGCACAGCCTCACCATAAGCAGCTTCATTTAAAAAAAGTCCCACTACTCCAACTGCAAAATCCTTTGCATTCGTTAAAGTACATCTTGTATCAATTCCACAAATTGGTATCGGTTTATTATTCATTATTCTATTCAAAATGGTATAATATTCAATCGGAGCTATCTGATACGGTATTCTTGTTCGACCATACGTAACATATGGTCGAACAATTGTATATTTAAATGAAAAGTCATCCTTTTTTTTACTTAAATACCATTCACACTCAGATTTTTCTAAACAATAATCCCAAATATCATTTCCAATTTCGCATTCTTCCGTATATCTTCCTTCTACATTCTTATATGCCGTTGCTGATGATATAAATATATATTGTTTTGTCATATTTTGAACAATTTGAATTGATTTTTTTAACTGCTCAACATTATATGTAATAAAATCTATAACAACATCGTATTTTTTATGAATGTTTATTTTATTCTTGATAATATCAACAGTATCATTTCTTATATCTGCTTTTACAAAACGTGCTTCTTTATTAATGAAATCTTTTCTTAATCCTCTGTTTAATATTGTGACATTATAACCTTTTTTTATTGCATTTGCACATATTTCAGAACTTAAAATACCTGTACCACCAATTAATAAAATCTCCATATCAATTTTTCCCCTTTACTATTTTATACACCCTACGAACCATTGGTCTTATTTTATATGGAATGTGAATCATAATTCTTTCTTTTTGAGTCCTTGAAATTTTATCAGCTTTTTTTATTCCATATTTAACAAAATATTCTGAATATATTTTTCTATATTTATGCGGCTCCCAAGATTTTTCAATTCTAGGATTACTTTTAGTAATTTCATCCTTTTGAACAACTTCAATATTTACCAAATCTTTTTGAAGGATATGTTTCCACAAATCCGCACCTTTAGATGTATTCGTTATAATTATCGATGTTCCTCTGGCGTTATAATAGTTTCTATTTGGATCAGCACCATGGAAATCACCCAAAGTAATATCCGAATACCTTTTAGTACCAGCAAATGCACACTGATAACACGATGGTCTTTGCATTATGTGCAATGCCCTGCCTATATCTGTTTCATAGAAAACTTTTAAAACTTCTTTTCCACTTTCAAATTTAATTTTCATCCACTGCGGTATCCATGTAGTCCCACCCACATATCTCATATTCAAATCGCATATTTTTGATTTATATTTTTTTTCTTGTTCTTCTACAAATTCACGCATTGCCTTAGGCGATGTTGGTCCTTGACATACCAAATCAACCGAATATAAATTTGAATATTGTTTACCTAAGTAAGAGTGTAAACCTGCTACCTCACATGGGCAGCCAACAAACATAACATTTTTTCCAGCTGTCAACAGTTGTTTTATTTCTATATAAACATTTTTTTTCTCACTTTGAATATATTTTGAACGCTTTAAATCTGTCAAACCTTCTTTTCCGCTAACACATATATGCTTTGTCCCTTTAAAATCATCTTTCCAAACCACTCCACAAACATAATTATCACCCTCCATGCCCATAAATTCATTGGCTATAATTGAAAACATTCCTCCGGATGAGCTTTCTTCTACAATTAGTGAATCCTTTGCATATCCTGCATAATACTTCTGGCTAAGTATCTTATTCTTATGTTGGTTTAATACTGGACATACCTGCTCACACAAATGACAATTCACACACTTCCCTTTATCTAAAAAAGGAAACAAAAAACCCTCTTCATCCTCATTCATATATATTGCCTCTTTGGGACAAATTTGACTACACGCCTCACAGCCACAACATTTTTCAATATCCATCTTTTCAAACACTGGTATTTTACTTTTTTTTCGCATATTTTGCCAAACTCCTTAAAACGCTTTTTAATATAGATTGATTTTCCATCCATGTATACACTACTGATGCAACCATTCCACATATATTGCCGTACTTATTTCTCCAATAATATAACACCACAATAAATAACAACATCATACTAGACTTTATAATTTTCTTTCTATTTAGTGTTATATTTACATATTTTTTTACGTCTGCATATCTGTATACAGCCATTGCCAAATATGAAATCAATGTTGAAATTGATGCTGCATATAATCCAATATAATTTATAAAAATTAAATTTATACCTATATTAATTATCGCAGCCAACAGTGCTGTTTTAGCATTTTCTTTTGTTTTTTTTATCGCCAAGTAAATAACACTATATAACCCTGTAACAACTTGGAATAAAACTGCAATTACTAATATCGGAATTTGATAATAACCCGCTCCATATTGATTTCCCACCATTATTGGAAACACTATTGGCATAAATGCAATCAAACACAAACAAACGGATATAAATAATGTCAAAACTAAATCAAATGTTTCTGATAAAAATTCATCCCTATCTTCATCATTAAAATGCAATGACACCGATTCACTCCATGTCATATTAAAAATATTATAAAAGGTGGCGATTAACGTTGAAAATTTATTAGCAACAGAATATACACCATTTGCTGCCACACCTATAAAAAAACTAATAATAGTTCTATCTGATACGCCTACTACCCACCATGATAATTGTGCCGGGACTAACGGAATTGAATAATCCCGTACATTTTTTAACATGTGACGGTTTACCTGACTAAATTCCACATATCTCCAAGCTTTCTCTCTAATAATAATAAACACTATTGCAATAACCTGAGCACCAACCGTACCATAAAAAAGCCCCCATGCACCCATTTTTAAAAAAACAATCGTAATTATATTTAGTAAAATATTCCCTAATGCTGACAATACACTTGCCAATGTGTATCCAGTATTATCTCCAATTCCTCTGGCAAACTGTAATAATGTACTTGAAAATACATTTAAAATTACACTTATTGCCAAAAATACCTTATATGGAGAAGTTATATATCTTTGCGCTATCAAAAAAAAAGCACCATATATAAAACTCTGTACCAAATTCATAAAAATAACCGAAGAAAAAAGTGCTTTTTGTTTATCTTTGTTTTCTCGATATTCTATCATATATCTAAATATACCCAGATCAACAGACCAATTAACCAAAGGTAGTAATAGCGATATATATGTATTAAATAAATCGACAATACCATATTCATCCGGATTTAACAATGCTGTATATAAAGGCAGCAAAAAGAAACTTATACATTGTGTACATATTTTACCCAATGTTAAAATCAATGTGTTCTTTGCAAGTTCTTTTTGTTTATTCATCATCTATACCCTCATTAAATTTAATAAAAATGCCAATGAGGTTTCCCATTTAATTCATATGACACATTTTTATTTCTTTCACCAATTTTTTTTGCTGGAACACCACCATACACCGTATATTCATCACAATTCTTCGTAACACAGGCTCGTGATGCTACAACCGCACCTTTTCCCACAACTACCCCCGGTAATAATGTTGAATCTGAACAAATCCATGCTCTATCCTTAATCACAACCGGCTGTCTGTTTTCATCTAATACACGAAACAACTCATCATTAATGCTATGTTCCTCTGTCCATATATGTACCCCTGAACCAAAGACTACATTATCAGACACAAAAATACCATTTCTTCCATCAAAAATACATCCAACTGAAACTACACAATTCCCCATATGAATATTCCAAGGTGTCCTGAATTCACACCCCCCATAAATTATTGTTTTTTTTGTTATATCCATACAAAAAACATATCTATAAAGAAATTTGCGTACCCGAAAACTAGGTATCTTGCCTGTCATAATAATGCTATATCTCATCAGCCCATACAAGTAATGATATGACCACCAATAAAACTTTCCCAGCATATGCCTGACTGTAAATTTTTTATTGACTTCTTTTTTTTCCATACTTTTTTTTGACTCTGATATCTGTTTTTGCTTAACTCCCATCCTTTGTTCCATTGTCTTTTCAAATCTACAATATATTGCCTGAAAAAATAAATTAAGCACAGCAAGTATACATATTATCAATACTATACACTCTAAAAGTTTCATCCTTTATCAAACTCCTCTTTTACTGATTTTGTCTAGGGTTAACTGAATATATTTTTCAGATTTTTCCTTTTTTCTGTCAAGTATAACATCAACTTTCTTATAATCAATACTATTATCTATAAGATGTAACTCAACTTCCTTTTCTCCCGCATAAAATTGCACACAAACCTGCAACGTATTCAATAAATCATTTATTTTATTGAGCTTATCTCCTCTTCCAAAAATCAACATTTGTTTATGAAACTTGATTGCAAAGACAACTCCATGAAACGAATCTGTTACAACCAGACTGGCTTTACTAAATAACCCAATCCACGTAGATAAATCCGCAGTATCATACGATTTATCTGCCCATTTGCAATACCTTCCAACACACACTATTTTAAGCTGCTTTTGTCTTGCATATGCCTGTATTTTGTTTTTATATTCGTTCCACTGACTAAATGAATAAATTAATATATAATCTTTTTCATGGATATTTTGTGATATGAGTTCGGAAAAATCATACAACAACGTTGGGTCCAACACTATTAGGGCATTTTTATTACAATTATTATAGATGAGCTGTTGTGTATGTTTATCCCGAACAGCAATTCCTTCCATTTTCTTTATACTATTTATTCTCTGTATTGAAAGAACAGCATCTTCTGGTGTTTGTCCCGAACTTGGCGCATACATAAATTTGGATGTATTAATACCTACTCCAAAATATATATCAGAACAAAATGGGTGATCTAATTTAAATATTTCGTCACTTCCAATTTCCACTGCATCTAATCCTAGTTTATTAATATCTTCTGCACATTTAACTTTATCCGATAAATTATAAATTTTTCTCTGTTTATTGAACTTAATACATCTTATCAAGCACCTTACAGCTAAAATTGGATGTTTCTTACTTTGACCACAATTTAAGTTCATTATAATATTCGATTTCCATGCATCTGCTGGTACATAGTTAATCATATAACATTCATGTCCCATATTACGGAATATCTGTTGTAACGCATAGGAATGTGCTCTTGCCCCATAATTATTTCCAAAAAACCATGTTAATATTCCAATTTTCAATACTACACCTCCATCATTTCTGTAATTATTTTTCCAAGTTTCAAAACACTTGCTTCCAAATTATAATTTTTATTAATAAATCTTTTCCCATTTTTTCCAACATTCTCTGCCTGTTCAGGATTATTTATTAATTTCTTTATACAATCAATATATTGTTGTGGTTCTTCACAATGATAATACTCTACATTTTTTTTAGCAGGAATTCCTTCTATTCCTATATCATTTGTTAAAACTGGTATTCCGGATGACATTCCTTCCAAAATCTTTATTTTTATTCCTGCTCCTAACTGCAAAGGCGCAACAAGGCACATACAATGTTTGAAATATTCTTCCGGAGAATCTACAAATCCCGTAATAATTACATTATCACCTTGATATTCCAGTAACTGTTTTGTGGGATTTGCCCCAACTATAACAAATCTTATATTAGGAAATTCCCTCACCAGCTTATTAAAAACATTATTTAAAAACCATCTTGCACTTATATCATTAACATATCTTCCCATCGCTCCATAAAATAACACATCCTGCCTAATATCTTTTCTTTCAATGTCTTTCATATTATTAAAATACGGTGTTACAACCATTGTTTTATTATGGATTCCATCGCCCAAGATTAAATCTCTATCTTTAGGATTATTTAATACTATTAAATCTGCATTTTTTAAAGCTTTTAATTCTTTTTTTTGTATTATTTTATAATTAAAATATCTATATACTTTTCTTATTCCTTTGTGTGAATGCACTATTCTTTTTCTTGTTAAATATGAAACATCTTCTTCGATAGCAATTAGTTTACTTTGTGGAAATATCTTTTTTATTTCTTTTATCAGCATAACTACTTCTGTCCATTGTAAAATAATAACGCTTGGATTATATCCGCTCTTTTTATACTCCTTTAACTGCTTTAGCAATTCTTGTCTACGAATGTAATCAAGCTGACATAGGCAGCTTCCTTTTCCAACTAACATTTCCATACGATTATGCCATTTAAAATTTGTGGAAATATCATGTGTATGTATAAAAATTTTATGATTAATATTGTACTGTTGTAAATCAATCTTTTCTTTTTCTTCTTTATAACAAAAACTTACTAAATAAATATCAAATTGTTCTAACTTATTTAAAGATTTTAATTGATAATTATGTACCTTACCTCCAGCATGTGAAACATTGTCATACGGGGCTAATAAAGATATCCACAATAATTTATTTTTCATAATTCTTCTTTCCTTTCAATCTATATAATATTTCTGATAGATTAAATGTATATAATTCTTCTCCACACAGCCTATATACATCATGATAATATTGTAGAGTTCTTTAATTAAATTCATTTACTTCTCTTTTTTAATATCATTTACTTTTCTAAAACAAAATATCATTATTGATACCGCTATGGAATACGGATACAATGCAAAAATGTCATATAACGGATTGGCTGTAAAAAACATACTTATAAAGAAAATTTGAATTGCTACAGAAAGAGCTATTGCAAAACCAATTATTTCATTTGAATAGTTACAAAGCAATTTTATTGATAGAATTAGTACTATTAAAATTAATCCACCCACAAATACAGTTCCCGTTATTCCTGTTTCACATAGCAATTGCAAAAACACATTGTGAGCATCTAAACTTTTCGATTCGTATATCTTTTCATATATTCGATTCGCATTATATTCGTACCGGTATCCAAACCAGCCAATTCCAAACATTTTATTATTACTGTAAAGCTTTTTAGCTAAATTCCACATTACATATCTGTTAGACATAGCAACATCTTTACCTTTTAATCCTGCTAAAATTCTATTTATCGTAGTTCCAAATTCTGGTACTGATTTATATAGCACCAACACTGATACAAGTAATGGAATAGCTACTGTAAATAATTTTTTTAACATTGTTGCCAGTCTTTTTCTGTTATATATAAAAAACACTATGCAAATCGTCAGCACTGTATATATAAGCATTCCTCGTTTACCAGTTAAAATCAGTCCACCAAATGCTAAGATATCCAAAATATAAATTTTCTTTATTGAACAATTTATATTATCTTTATTAAATACCAGCATTGTAAAAAATAATACTGCAAATGACAGATAAATAGCATTATAACCATAATTGGCTGTTATTCCTATGGCATAATTAAATTTCAATGCCACTTTTGAATACCCTACTTGATCCGGGCTATATAGTGGTATGATATACTTTTCTAACAAAGACGGAAAGAAAAAGAAAAACCATGTACAAACTATATGCTCTATCGAAAAAAAATAAAAAAGCTTACATACACATTGAAACCAATTGCTACACAAACTTAAAAAGCCCAAAACAATAAGAGGTGTCAAAAAAGATGCAAAATATAATTTATAACTTTCATTAGCCAATGCAGCATTTCTATATGTATACACAATTAACACCATAATCCACAAAAAAGAAAAAATATTATAGCTTGTTACATTTCTTCTATAACCTACAACTGCATACATCACAACAATCGCTACAATTCCACAATATATTAACCTATATTCCAACTCCGAGGATAACCACACCGGATATAAACTTATATTATAAAATAAATTAAAATAAAAAAATAAAGCAATATGAAGAAGCCATTCTTTTTTTATCACTAGTTTTCCAGCTTTTAACATAATCCATCCTCCGTCTATTTATAATGTATTTTTTCTATGACTGTTAAGCAAGCATACCAATGTCTTTTAAACAACCATACTATGAAGCAATGCTGTCTATCACATTTAAAATACTCTTTCCAATGAATATTTTTTTCTATTATTTCTAATAGAATCTCCCCATACTTCTTTAACATCTTCTTTTTTTCAATCAAATCCAACTTACAATTCTGCAATTCCATTGTACTCATTATTCCAGTAAACCATTTACCTTCTTCCTTCATAACCCAATTCATATCCAGGTTATACATATCAATTTTTCTGAACAATTCTTTTTCACTTTTAGCTGCCAGTACAATAGAATCCAATTTATTGACATTAAATTTTTGACTTGTATTATTTACTCCTCTAATGTAATGTGTATAATAAATTTTTGAGTTTATAGCTATTGAAGGATTTTCTGCAAAAATACGATAGCAAAACTCAGCGTCTTCCATTCCAAATTTCATTTCTTCATTAAATTTATGCTCTACTATTATATCCTTTTTATAAATTCCATCCCATAAATACCAGTAAAAGTTATAATTTTCGTTATCTAAAATTGCCTGGTTACATTGACGATAAAACCCATCCTTTTTTGCCTGTTTTTTTATTTCTTTAATTTCTACTCCTTCATTTAAAAAAACTTCCCTACAGCCATATTTCACAATATCTGCATTATATTTAATGCATAAATTATAATTATCCTGTAACAAATTCCGCTCAAACAAATCATCATTATCACAGAACGCTATGTATTCTCCCCTTGCAATATTTGTTCCTGCATTTCTGGCTGAACAAATCCCTCCATTTTTTTTATGAATAACTCTTATTCTTTTATCCTTTGCCGAATATTCATCACATATCTTTCCACTCGAATCCTTTGAGCCATCATCTACAAGAATCAATTCAAAATCTGTATATGACTGATTCAATATACTCGCTATTGTTTCTCGTAAATAATCTTCGGAATTATATACCGGCATAATTACACTAATCATTAATACCTCATCCTTTTATTTTTTTATCTGATATTTTTTTTATAATTTCTACCAACTGCAGTAATTTGTATGCTCTAAAATAAAAGCATAGCATAACTATCCCCCATTTTTTGTTCTGTTTTATAACTTTATATAAATAATTAAACTTAAAATAAGGCTCTAGACTTTTTTCACTTCTTATCAATTTATATTTTTCTTTCTTCTCTTTCCGCTTCAATGTGCAATTAGGCATAGAAAATTCAATTACCACATTGCTTAACCCCCTTGCCACAAACCATGCAGGATACTCTATATGTTTATTATCCAATTTTAAATATTGAACTGATTTAATTGCCTCCTCAACTGTCCATAGCATAGATTCTATCTTATTATTATCATACTTTTGGCTTGTACTAAATGTTCTCCTTATATTATGAACATAAAATACATCTTTAACAAATGCTATACTATTAATACTTCTAAATAATCTAAATTGTATTTCTTCATCTTCATATCCAAACTTCATTTTGGGATTAAAGAAACCGCTTTTTATAAATGCTTCTTTTTTATAAATGCCGTCCCATATATATCCCATATACCCATTTGTATATTTAAATAGGAACGCATCCCCAAGCTTTTCTTTTTTGTATACTATATCCTTTTCAGGTCCAATAATACGTCTATAATATACTTTATCAGATTCTATATACCTTTCTTCACAACAACATTTGACAATATCACAATCATTTTTCTCTGCAATAAACACCAATTTTTCTAACATTCCTGGCAAAAACAGGTCATCATGATCACAAAAAGCAATATATTTCCCTTTTGCCTGTTTTATTGCATTGTTTCTCGCACAGCATATTCCTTCATTTTTTTGATGAATTACCTGCACTCTTTTATCTTTTAACGCATATTGATCACATAACTCTGATGAACCATCTGATGAACCATCATCTATCAAAAAGAGTTCAAACTCCTTAAATGATTGATTCAATACACTGTCTACTGCTGGTTTTAAATACTGACCAGCATTATATACCGGTAATAAAATGCTAACTTCTACGTCATTCATATAACAAATATGCCCCTTAAATTTTATATTTTAGCGGATTAAATCTTAAATAATGGGATAAGAATCCCGCACGCCATGAACTATTTAAAAAGTCACGCAAAAATTCTCCAGCATGCCTTTTATAATAATCTTTTTCATGTACAGGAAATAATTCACTACCATATGTACTTGCCGAGCCTAATCCGCTCAATAACTTAATATCATGTTCTGACGGATTTATTAGTGCATTTACAAATTCATACATGTAATCTCTTTCTGTAATACATATTTTTTGTCCAATACCTGATTCTACAAAATCACTGACAAACTGCAACGCTCCACTCTGAATATCCTCTAGTTCTTGTAATACTTCCCTACAATATTCTGTCTCTAATAATATCGGTTCTCCATCTATCAAACTATACTTTAATGTAGTTCCATGTTGGGGCATAAATAAGGTTTCCATTAAACCACAACTATACCTTTCAAACAGCTTAATATAGTCTGGCAAATATATATTAAGAAACCCTTTCCTGTTTTGCAATCCGTAAAAATTGCGCGTTGTTACATAAAAATAATACCCCGCTAAATTTTTATTTAATATCTGCTGAAGACGAAATTGCAACGTTCCATTACCCGATAAATCAAAAATAGAATTTATTTCATCCATATTATTATTTTTTAAATATTTCATAAATGCTTTATTTTGTTCATCAGAATATTCTTCTAACTCATCTTCAATTAAAGTATACACATTTTCATAATTCTGTTTATTTACATATGTATTCTTATCTGCATACTTTTCAATCATGCCCTGATATGTTTCAAAATCTTCTCCTAACATTTCCAAAACATATTTTACTTTTGTTTTTTTCCCAATAGGCATGTTTTGTATTAACCCCTCCCAGTTACCGACCCCTTTCATTTTACTAAACGCTGGTGATGTTAAGCTTCTTCGTGAAGCATACATATATTTATATTTTTTTTTATTTAGTATATTCACTGCATCTTTTAAAATCAGCCCTTCTCTTGCCAAAAACACTATATTATTTTCCTCTTTTTCTATTTCTGACTTTATCCAATCTGCTAAAATATATAATGCAGGTCCTAATTTTGTATATCCCCATTCAAAATATTCATTACTAACTGCCTGATGCCTAATACTATACAGTTCCTTAAACATTGAAGTATATACATTTTGAATTATACCATATTTTTCCTTTTTAATCTCATAATAGTATGCATTGATATTCAAAGATTTAGGCATTTTATAATCCGAATTATAATTATCACCAATATGCACCAATTGATTTCCATTAATATTTAATTCGTCTAAAATCATCTTAAATATTTTGCCACTTCCCTTTGAAACTTTCTGCTCATTTGATACATAAATTTTTATATATCCATTATATCCGCATTTATCCAATAATATTTTTATTTGATCAGAAGATAAATACATATCACTTGTTAATATTACTTTTTTTTTGTTTTCAATGCAATAATCATATATCTCTTTTATTTCCTGGTTACAAAATATTATATTTGTTTCTACATCTAACTCTTTTTGTTTTAGGCACTCTTTTGTTTCTTTAGAATACCCCCATACATACTTATAAATATCATCTATTGAAGCTTTTCCATCGGGAAGTATATGATTTGCTATTTTTTCAGCAAATTTTCTTTTTTTTAAAAATCCTTTAAATTTCGGTGTTTCATTTTCGACCATTGCAAAAACATGTTCTGGTCGTATAACACTTCTCTTAATAAGAGTATCAAAAATATCAAATGATATATATTCATGCTCATCTATTAAATTTCTTAGATTTTGACTTACCATCCCTTAGTGCCTTTCTATATTTTTAACTATTAAAATTATTAACCAACTGTATATATGTATTAATTAATTTATCTGCTGCAACTTTTATATCATATCCATTTTCTTTTATTTTATCTGTTGTGTCCTTCCTCTTATAAAATCTGCAAAATTCAACAATGGTATCTGCCCACTGTGATGAATTATTACTTAATTTTTCAAATTTTACATTTCCCGTAATGTCTGTTTGCTGTGACACCGTATCAGAAATTACACACGGAAGCCCTGATGCTTGAGCCTCTACAGCCGCCACTGGTAATCCTTCATACAATGATGGCAGTACAAACACATCCATTGCCTGAAACAACTTTTCTGTTTCATAACTGACGCCATAAACAATAACGTTTTCTGATATTCCTAATTCTTTGATTCTATCTTCTATCTTTGTCTGATCTTTCCCATTCCCTATAAGCAGCAATTTAGCATTTGTACATTTTTTAAATAATTCATAAAATATATCCAATAATTTAAGCTGATTTTTTTGAGCTGTAAATCTTCCCACATGCCCCACCACAAAATTATTTTCTATATTTAATTTTTTTCTTACTTCATCTCTTACTTCTTTATCAAATTTAAATTTATCGCTATCTATTGCATTATTAACAAGTATATACTCCTTTTTGCCAAACAAAAAATCTCCTGCCAACTTAGAACATGCCATATATACATCTGCCTGTCGCTTTCCAATCATCAATAACGGATAATTTCTTACTCCATGACTAAATGTATCTGCAGCTTGACTTTGATGGCTATGTAATATACAGATTTTAACACCATATTTTTTTGCAGTATTAAAATAAAAGCAAGCTGCATTTGCCATATGACAATGTATAATATCATACTCCCCTTTATGTTCCTTAAAAAAATCTTCTATGGATTTTTTTACACAATACATATTTTTCACTGAAAATTGCGGCATTTCATAAACCTTTCCACCATAACTTTCGATTTCAGTAACATAATCTTTATCTACAATTTCATGGACAATAAAATCAATTGTGCATTTTTTCCTGTCAAAATTTCTATAATAATTAAATGAGTAACTTTCTATTCCTCCACATATTGCTATTTTGGGAAGAACATATAATACTTTTACTGTTTTTTTCATGTTCTATGTACACCTTCTTTGCTTAACATTTTGAAATAATGCCAATTACTTTTCGTATAAATTCTTACATCATTCTATTTTCATTTATTTAATATCAACAATATGCAGCGCAGACTAAACTAAAAACTTTTGTCATATTTTCTATGCAGAAACTTTGCTTTCAAAAAAGAAGAGACTTTTCTTTTCCAATCGACTTTACCAAGATACATATATGGAATTTCCTTTATTTTTATTTTTTCACTTTCTACCTTATATAGTAACCAACAATTAAAAATTATCTCACTAACTCTACCATAAAATCTCGCATCAAATTGTGACATGTTATCACTATCTATTTCTTTTCTTAATTCAAATAATATATTGAACAGCCATTTACAATAATCATTTAGCAAACTTTTTTTCATTATAAACATATTAAACATATATCCAGATTTTCTTTTGACTGCAGTATCATAATACATAATATACTCCGGATATTGTTTTGCTATAATCTCTCTCGTCTTATCCAAATGCATTTTATCATGTGTATGAGAATAATGTGTATACAAACTTTCAATGTAATACTTTCTTTTTTTTGGTACAATTACATCATATTGATTTACAAGTTTTGCCGCTTCTTGGCTATTTAAAACACAATTTATTTTTTCGTTCTTATACTTGTATAAATAAAATGGAGATTTTAATGTAAAATATCTTCTATAATGAACCAATCCAATATAATCATAATTTAAATTTTTCCAAGCCCAATATAATCCTGTAAGTTCACAAAAATTAGCATTTAACTCAGATATATTTTCTCCTATATTATCTTTTTGGTAACCCAAATCAAGAATATTTCCCTTTTCATCTTTCTTCCCTTCTGCTCCCACATGTAGCGGGATATACATGGTATCCGATGGCATTTTATATTTTTTATGAGTTGCAATTACAACTTTAAATTTTTTATCACTCATCTTCATGTTCCTCACAATACCTATAATATTCTCATCCCCCCTGGAACACTGCCACAACCGTTCTGCAAAGTATCTTTACATCCAGTCCGAGGCTCCAGTGGTCGATGTAATCCAAATCCATTTTTACAATTTGTTCAAAATCTTTTACCGTACTTCTGCCATACGCCTGCCACATGCCGGTAATGCCCGGTTTCATGGACAGTCTGCGCTTATGGTGTCCCTGATACTGCTTAAATTCATTCACCGTTGGCGGACGTGTACCCACAAGGCTCATATCGCCCTTTAATACATTAATAAACTGCGGCAGTTCATCAATACTGGTCTTTCTGATAAACTTTCCGACCTTTGTAATACGCGGGTCGTCCTTCATCTTGAACATCAGTCCCTGCATTTCATTCTGTGCCATCAGTTCTTTTTTACGTTCTTCTGCGTCCATATACATGGAGCGGAACTTGTATACATAAAAATACCGTCCGTTCTTTCCGACACGTTTCTGCTTAAAAAATACCGGTCCCTTGGATTCCAGCTTGATTGCCGGGACAACAAAAATCATGGCAACTGCCATAATGCAGAGTCCAACGAGCGAACCGACAATATCAATCGCCCGTTTAAATGCCAGTTCCTTATAATCATAGAAACGGTTGGCAAATGTCGCAACCGGAATATTGCCGAGCTTTCCAAGGCTCATATCAAAGTCCTTATAATTTTCAAGCGTATTCAGATGCAGATGAACAACCACACCCATTTCTTCCAGTTCCATCACAAGGGATGTGATTTTTTCCATCCGGGCAGTGTTCAGATCAATATACACCTCGTCTACTATCCCGCCTTTTATGTATTGAATCATGTCATGTACATCTGCTACAACCGGTATGCCGTTTATTTCCGTTCCACGCATATCCCGGTCAACAATAATAATGCCTGAAATCTGCTTTGTTGTATTCCATTTTTCAATTTCTTTTAATCCATCCACGCGGTCACTTGTCGTAATTGCCACCACCCGGTTTACGGATTTTCCAAGCTTTGCATGGCTTAAAATGGATTTTCTCACGATTCTTCTAATAATAAATGCCAATATAACATTAAACACAACCACCAGCACGTAGACCCCTCTCGGAAACTGCTGGTTTGTTCTTTTTAATAATTCATAAATGGCAATAATACATGCCATTATAACGTTCAGATGTACTACCGCTTTTAGTTCTTCAAATTTTCCCCTCTGTAAAAAATCATTATTCTTTGAATAGAATAAAAACGCAAGCATATAGGATACCACTACTGATACCAGACTGTCCCCCATCTGAGAAAAATAGACCGGTATTGATACATTTTTCCACAGTGCCAGCCAAAGATACCCGGCGATATAATAACTTGCAATTAATCCGATGATATCTGTGATAAACAGAAGGGCGTTTTGAACTTTTTCTTCTCCCTGATTCATCTTTTATCCTCAACTAATTTTTCTAATCTGTAGGTATTTTTCCTATCTTTTCTATATTATCCCAACTCTTTATTCTTGTCAATTGTATAAACTGCCTTGTCTGCAACAATTTTGCGGCTGTTTTCATCTGATTTTCCCAAAATGCAAAGGGGTGGGCATACTTATACCCCCCCCCCTGCATTTTTTTTGATACAATTTATTTCAGATAGATGATGTACAATATCTTTTTCCCCTACCAAAACCCCTTCCGGCGGAATAGCCACAGCAGCAAAACCAGTACCAGCGCGCTGATTCCTGCTGCCATCGGATAACCGTACCGCCACGATAATTCCGGCATATAAGAAAAATTCATGCCGTACCAGCCGGCAATCAGTGACAGCGGCAGGCACACCGTTGTTACTGTCGTCAGTATTTTCATAATGTGATTCTGGCGGATTCCCAGTTCCGACTGATAAACCTCCTGCACCTGCACCGCATACTCCCTAAGCACCTGTGTTTCTGCGGCAAGCCGCTGTGCTTTTTCTTTGAGTCTTGCAGAATAAGCCGTGTGTTGTGCATCCAGAACAGCATTTTCATTTTCTTCCAGCGCAGCTACGATTTCAATGAACTGGCTGTAATAACGGTAAAACTGAAAAATTTTCTTTTTTACCTGTAACATACTGCTGTTAAAATCCATTCCGCCCGCACGAAACACTTCTTCTTCTAATACGGATAACGTCCTTTCCAGTTTTTCCATATACTGCAGATCATCTGCGGTCATTGCACCAAACAGCTCATACAAAAAACGTTCTTTGGTATAGGCTTCTTTATGAAGAAACGTATTTATAAGTTCCTGCACTTTTCCGGCTGAGCCTGTATATTGTATACAGACAATTTTTTCTACTGTTATAAAAACTGCAAAATGCCACGACACATTCTTTTTTGTTTTTTCCGGCACATGCCATTCTATCAGCGTATGGCTTTTATCCTGTATCACCCTGCACCCGCGGATATATTCCCCTCCGCTGCATCCACAGCAAAACTGTCCAAATGACTGGCTGTTTTCCAGTTTATGCGCATCGATTACTGCAATTGTGTCTTTTTGTTCCCAGAATTCATCTTCACAAACCGTTTTCAGACCGTACGATACAATCTGATAAAACACGCCATCCTGCATACTGGTCTCCATTCCCCTGAAACTCATACTCCCTAAGCTCCTGTATCATACAACAACAGTATTTCCCCTTTTCCGGCGGTTTAACCGCAAAAAGACGGCAAATACCGTGCATGGTACTGCCGCCTTTACAACTCTAATTCTGCGCTTTTTAAGCGATGACAAATCCGTTCTGTACGGTATATGTCTTTCCATTATCCGCTACGGTTCCCGAATAATCATAAGCAATGATTCCGTTTCTGTAATACCAGCTGCCATACTCATTGGATGCGATTCCTGTATAATTTAAGTCAAGCAGCCCATTGTTAAAGTACCACCAGCCGTATTCATTTAATGCCATTCCTGTATAACTTAAATCCAGTGCGCCGTTGGTCATGTACCACCAGCCGTATTCATTTAGTGCCATTCCTGTATAACTTAAATCCAAGGCGCCGTTGGTCATGTACCACCAGCCGTATTCATTGGATGCCATTCCCGTATAACTTAAATCCAAGGCGCCATTGGTCATATACCACCAGCCATATTCATTTGCTGCCATTCCCGTATAACTTAAATCAAGTGTTCCATCGTTAAAATACCACCAGCCATATTCATTAGATGCCATTCCTGTGTAATCTGCCTGAATGACATCATCCTCTACAACTACCCAGCTGTCAGAAGTAACATCTCCGCCATTCGCAAACCAGTATCCCAGTTCTATGCCTTTTTCATATACGGCATAAGCCTGCGCACGGTATCCATATCCGTTCAGATGAGTGTTATCAATCCAGTAATTTCTTAACTGTAACGAAATCAGCCCCTTTTCGGCACGTTCCCTGTCCTCGTCTGTTTCATCCAGTCCGTTAATTGAAAGCCCGTTTTCAATCAGATACTTTCTTGCCGTAACCACGTGTTCCCCAAATGCATCTTTTAATGCTGCCTCATACCATGTATCCTGCATACCCGGTTCATAACCGCTCTCTCCCCATATCTGGTCGGTATCATTGGGATCATCTGTCGAGCTGATGATGATATAATTAGAACAGTCTGCCTCATCAAGCATATTCTGATACTGCTCAATTAAATCATCCATATTCTCCCATGTTCCGTTATCCCCCATCTCGATAATCATGATGTTACCGGACTGATCTCCGTATTCTGCACTACGGTCTACGATTTCATAAGTGTTTTCCCCGCTGACACCAAAATTATTGACCGGAAATCCCGTCAATTCTTTTAATACCCGCGGATAAGTTACACCGTTTCCGCCCTGTCCCGCTGTCATCGAGTCACCCCAGCAGTTAATCAAAAAGCGGTGATAAAAGGTCATGCCGGAAAATCCCGCTGCCTGCGCTTTTTCTGTAAAACAGCCAAATGCTGCTATCATCCCTGCTATTGCGGCAATCCATACAACTGCCTTCTTTTTTCGAAATATTTTTTTCACTTGTATCTTTTCCTTTCTTCTTTAAATCCCTGCTTAGGCATTTGCAAAAATCTGCCTTCTTATTAATATACGAATTCCTTCCCCGTAAAGCTTTCGTATTCTGCAAATGATAACACAACGCGGTTTACGGTTCAATATCCGCTGTAAATACCTGTTAATTTTCTTGAGAATTCCTTGTTTTTACGGTATACTGTACATAACAATATAAATATTATTTTAGTATATCTGCAAAGGAAAATTTACAATGGATAAGCTTGATTCAAAACCACTTTTTAACATTGTGTCTGGCATTACAATTTTATGTATTATCGTAGGCAGTCAATGGTATTTATGTCCTGATATTATAACCCGGATTATTTTCACTTTTCATATTCCGGTCTTATTTATTATCAGTGGATATTTTTTAGAAATTAAAAGCACCCGGCAGACACTGCTTTATACTTTCCGCACTTTGATGATTCCGTATTTTATTACCTGTGCGGTCATTATTGCTATTATGGCAGTCCGTATTTTTTTTACAGGATCCGGTTTTACAGAGTCTTTTCATGAGCTGCTGTTATGGGTATGGGCAGCCTTTTACGGCTCCGGTGTGGATTACTTTACACCTGCATATATCCGCATGATCGGCTCGCTGTGTTTTCTTCCGGCATTATTTTTTGCCGTTAATATTACACATTTGTGCCTGCGTACCCGGTATGCCGTCATCGGCATTGTACTGACTGCACTTGCCGGTTTTGCTACCAGCCGGATTTTCTGGCTTCCTTATAGTATCCAGACTGCTATGACAGGAACCATTTTCGTATTCTGCGGCTTTATGCTCCGCGAAAAGAATATCCTTGCCAGATTAAAAGAAGCACCTTTTATTCCGGCTGTCTGTTTTGTTCTTTCTGCGGTATACATCGCCAAAGGCGGCGGCAGGTTATTCATGGTAAATAACAATTACGGCTATGGCATCTGGGACTGGCTGGCTGCTTTTTGTGCCTGCATTTTTCTTTTTTATGCAGCAATGCTTATTGAGCAGCACTGTCCACGGTTAACCGCCCTCGGAAACCGGATTGGTTCGCACTTTATGCTTATTTTTTGTCTGCATTTAACCGAACTGAACTGTTTTCCATGGAGTTCTTTACTGACCTGCTTCAATGAACACCGGATAACAAATACTTATGTACAGTCTGTACTGTTTTTTTTAATCCATATCCTGCTGATAACCGGCGGACTGCTGATATGCCTTTTACTCCGGCGGCTGCATCCTGCCGGACACGGGAAAAATACACTGACCACAGAATCCGGTGCAGCTCCGGTAAGCAAACGCGTAGAATGGGTTGATATGGCAAAAGGCACCTGTATTCTGCTTATGCTTTATGCACATATGCCAATTGACAGCAATATCCGCCAGATTATATTTTCTTTCCATATGCCGGCTTTTATGCTGTTAAGCGGCTATTTTACCAAAAACTGTTCCTGGAAGCACTTTTTTAAAAGCACATGGAAAGGGCTTCTTCTACCTTACTTTGGCATTGAAGTACTGGTTGCATTTGTCCGTGTATGGCGCCAATGGCTTTATGTCGGAATCAGCATGGATACAACCGTTTCACTGTTACGCATGCAGGCAAAAATTGCACTGTTTGGCATGAGTTACTCGTCTTCTGTTTTTACGGACATTGGCAGTGTATTTGTTATCTGGTTTGTAATCTGCCTTTTCTTTGCCCGGATGCTTTTTATTGCCATTTTAAAGCTTTCACGCGAAAAAGAAGCACTTACATGCATTCTGGTGGCTGCTGTCACCATCACCGGCTGGTATATCGGCACGCATGTTGCATTTTTACCGGAAAGTTTTGATGTTTCCATGACCGCAGCTGCGTTCATTTATGCCGGATATCTTTTAAACAAATATTCTGTCTGGCAGTATTTAAAACGCTATCCTTTAAGCATTGTGCTGACCGGCTGTATCTGGCTTTTGCAGATACAAAAGGGCGGAATTGAATTATCCATACGTTCCTACCCGCTTTTTCCACTGAGTCTGGCAGGTGCTGTATGCGGAACGGTCATTTTATGCCTGTGCTGTCAGATGCTCAGCCGTTACACGATACCGACGGCGGTTTTGAAGTTTTTTGGCAGAAACAGCCTTGCTGTTTTAGGCATTCACTGTATTGAAGCACAATTTATCCACTGGGAAGGACTTCTTTTAAATGCAGACGTTTTTATGCAGTTTTTAATGCGTATGATCTGTATTTGTGCTACGCTGGTGTTGTGGATTGCCATAAAAACATTTTTTCAATCTGTTATTTTAAAAACTGCCAGGTGACGGTTTTTTAAAATATAAATTTATTTACTAAAGGAGGATTTCTATGAAGAAAGCAGTACAAAAAATGTGTGCAGCTTTTATTGCTGCATTTGTATTTGCGCTTTGCCTTTTTGCAAAACCAAATACTGCACAGGCTGCCGGCGGCGGCTGGCTGTACCTGAATCCCGAGGACAATACCTGGTACTACTATGTAGACGGTATGGTTGATACGTCCTATACCGGTCTTGCCCAGAATGACTTTGGCTGGTGGTACGTATCCAACGGTACAATAGACTGGAATTATACCGGTATGGCTGCCAACGAATTCGGATGGTGGTATGTTTCCGGTGGTACAATTGACTGGAATTATACCGGCATGGCTGCCAACGATTTTGGATGGTGGTATATGACTAACGGTGCCTTAAACTGGAACTACACCGGTATGGCTGCCAATGATTTCGGATGGTGGTATATCACCAACGGTGCATTGGATTTAAGTTTCCACGGCATCGGCAGTAACGCATACGGTTACTGGTACTACAATAACGGCGTAATTGATTTTAATTTCAACGGCGAATTCACTTTTAACGGTATGACTTATGATGTTACCGGCGGTTTTGCCGTTCCGCGTGAAGACATTTTCCGTGTCGGCAATGCTGCTACAGGAGAACTCACCGGCGGCGTGTATATGATCCGCAGCAACAGCAATCCAAACTATGCCCTAACAGTAGAGGAATCCGCTACTGCAGAAGGCGGCTACAATCTGGTAATGTCTAAGATTACCGGCGCGAACAGCCAGAAATTCCTTGTTGTTAAAGATGAAGCCAGCTCAACCTACTGTTTCATGTCCCTTGCTTATATTGATGCCAACGGAGATGATGCATCACACAAGTGGCTGATTAATTCTTACAACCACGGCTGGGGAACCAATGCTTTTACAGACAATGTACAGGTTACTTCTGATTCCGTAAACGGAACAAAGAACTGGACGGTTACTGAAACTTCTACAGGTGTATATACGATTGCTATTGCGCGTACGGATTATACATTCTACATGACCAGCGAGGATAATTCCAATGTAGGAACCGCTTTATGGTCTAATGCAGGAACACAGACCTTTAACTTTGTATCTCCGTATACACAGATTCTTGCTGACGGTGCTTATACCATCGCTGCTTCTGATAACACAGCTGCGATGCTTTCTGCAAAGGATGCTTCTGTAAAAGACGATACACCGATGACACTGGCTGACGCTTCTGAAGGTTCTGAACAGTTATTCTATATCAACTGTATTGATTCTTCAAAGGGTCTTTATAAAATTAAAAATGCCAATTCACAGCGTTTTGTGTATACAAAGGGTTCTATTTCTATCGGCACTGCCGTAATGCAGGCGCAGGGTACTGATAATATTGACCAGACATGGTATATCCAGAAAAACACAAACGGTACTTACAGTTTTATTTCCGCAAACAGCTATCAGTACTTAACTTTAAACGGTGCAGCTGCTTTTGGAACTTCACTGCAGCAGGCCATCGGACACGATACTTCTGCCCAGCGTTTTGTTCTGACACCAAAATCTTTTGGTCAGGAATCTTTAACAACCGGTATTTACTCTTTCGGTAATAACAATTACCGTATTTCTTCTTTAGGAAACGGCGTTTATACCATATATTCATTAACACAGAACGGATTCTGCGCAGCAAACGGTAATGGTTCTATGTATTTTGCAGCATCTTCTGACGCTGCAGAAGCAAAGTGGCTGGTAACAAAGACCTCTGACGGATATGTTTTCCAGTCTGCCGCACATCAGACTTATATGACATCTGATGCAGGCTTAAGCAGCAATGCAGAAAATATTTCAATTTCTGATCTGAATGCTTCTGTAACGGATTACAGCGTGAAATACGATTTATCTGCACTGAATGCGCTGGATTCCTTAAACGGCATCCAGGTTATTTCAAGATTACACACATTAGGACTTTCCCGTTCTGACCTTATGAACCCGGAAGCCAATATGACTTCATTGAATACAAATATTCAGAGTGCATTAAGCGGATTACCTACACAGACTGTACAGTATACCGGAACTGACGTAGACGATTTAAATCAGTTCTTACAAAACAACACCGGAAAGATTGTACAGCTTACACAGGACATTCAGGTGTATAAGAACACCAATGGTTCTTTTGGTATTATCATGGTTCCATCTGATACTATTTTAGATGGAAATGGCCACCGTCTTGTTATGAAAGCCGGTTATACCGAAGCTCCTGATGTCGGCGTTGTATTATATGTGTATAAAGATGGTGTAATTCCATCCACAAACTGCGGCGTAAAGAATTTATCTACCGATATTCCTTATGTAAACAGCATTAATGTATTCAGTGCTGACAATATTCTGATTGAAAACAATACATTAAATAATGCTACTAAGAGCGGTATCATGATTTCTGACGAATACGGTTCAACCGTAAACGGAATCATCCGCGGCAACACCATTAACAATGTCGGCGATGACGCTATTGCCGTTTATGGCAATCATTCAAACCTTTTGATTGACAGCAACCGTATTTCAGGCGCAAAAGGTTTTGCAGGTATTGCAATCAGCTGTCTGCAGAACGGTCAGCAGATCCGTGTTGACAATGAAACAACCGGTCCTCATGATATCATTGTAACCGGAAATGTTGTTTCAGGCTGCAGCGGTGAAGCTTTATACTGCATCGGTTCTTATAAGACATATATCACTTATAATACACTGCGTGACAGTATCCTTGAAGGCGTATGCCTTGACAGTGGCTGCATCGGCAACTACTTTGCCCACAATGAAGTTGTAAACAACGGTATTGCAGGCGGACTTCCAGGTGTATCTATTGATAATGGTATTTACAATATTGTTGACAGCAATAACGTCTATAACAACAGCTGCAGTGGTATCAAACTGGTTCGTACCGGTCTGGGTAATATTATCGTAAACAATATCTGTACGGATAATGCATACAACCAGATGGGTGCAAAGAGTTCCGGTATTGATATTGAACCGCTTGCTGTTGAAACCGAAAACCTCGGTTATATTGATGGTTTAGGAAGCAACTGGAATGTTGTTTTAAATAATACCGTAACAGGTTCACACGATTTCGGTGTATTTATTGCCGATGATGATACTGCAAATAACGGTGGTTCTTCTTGTGAAAATGTCATTATGTACAATAAGTTCTCATCAGCCTATACATTTGGCGCTGCAGATTTCTCATCTATGAGCAGTACTGTAAAAAACAATATTACTTTAAACTAGCTCCCTTAAAACGCAGCGCTTATTATCGGGCGCACCTAAAAAAGGCAGCGGCTTTACAATGATTGTAAAGCCGCTGCCCCTTTTTTTACTTCTGTTTCTTTTGTTTCTTATATATGCCCTGCACTCCGTTGATACATAAAACAACAACCACAATAAATATTGTCCTTAAAATAATGGTTGTCAGTCTTGTAACCGGCACATGGCATTTCACTTCTATAAAATCCCACGAAAGAATCAATATTTCAAATAAATGTACACATAAAATCTTCATGCTGTTCTTTCCAAACCAGGAAAGGCATCTGCTGATTCCCGGGATTTTATCCAGTTGTATGGCAAGCTTCATCGTCATGACACTTCCTGCAACTGCACCGAATAAAACGACGAAGTTTGGCACGGCACGGATTACCATATTAATCCCGCCCGTATGGGAAGCATAGACCCATACAATTACACAAAGAATCCAGCAAATCCACGGAAGCTTTCCCTGCTCCCATATCCGGATTTTTTGAAGCAGATAGCCGATATAAACAAATAAAATTGCAAATCCACCCACATCTAAATTCGTAGGAATCCAGATATACTGTCCTACAATATAAGAAACTGCCGAGATTCCAATGATTAAAAACGCTCTCTGCCATTCCTGCCAGCTCTTTGTATAACAAAATACTACATGTATAATAATATCACTCCAGAAAAATGCCCATAAAAACCAGATTGCACCAATCATCCAGACTGTAAAGAACCATTTACTTCCATCTACACCATATCCGAAAACTGCACCAATCATCGTATTTAAGCACAAATTCCGGATATTCTGAACCGTCCAGCCCTGTAAGTACGCACTGACTGCCCTGCCAAGAATTACACATACACTCGTAATATAATATGGGACAAGCAGTTTTTTAATATTGCCTGCAATGGTTTTTTTGATACTCTTTTCGCGGAATAACAGTCCTGAAGCAATGAAAAATAATGGCATATGAAACGCAAAAATATAATCATTTACCTTCAGGCCAATCAGCGAATGTCCGAGAATCACCAGATATATGGCAATTCCTTTTGTAACATCAATCCAGCTTATTCTTTGTTTTGTTTTTTCCATCTTTAAAATCCATACCAGAAGTTCATATCGACATTGCCTTCTATACCGTTTACATGTCCGGTGCTTGTATACTGCCACATAATCCAGTCACCTTCCGGAACCTCAGATGTATCTTCTTTATACCATGCGAGCCACTTATAAGCCTGAATCTCACTCTGGATTAATACATTCTGGAAATAATTCCAGTTAGCATACACACCGGCAGTATAACCAGCGCGGCTGACTCTGTCCATTACAGTGACTGCTATACGGGTAATCAGTTCCCTGCCCTCTGAGCTGTATGGATCAATATCATATTTGTTATAATATTCTGTATCTTCGATATCAATATACACACCCAATACCGGATTAAATCCCTGTAACATTCTTAAAATATGATTTGCTTCGCTGTTTGCCTCATCTTCATTGACTGCATACGAATACAGATATACACCATACGGAATACCTACGCGTTCGCATTCCTGCATATTGCGTACTGCCCATACATCATCCTGATCTGTATCATCATTACCGTAACCGACACGGATAATGGCAAATTTAATCCCATCTGCTTTTACGGCATCCCAGTCAATTTCTCCATTGTGCTTTGATACATCAATTCCGACGGATGACTTCTGAAGCGACGTTGCCAGACCATTTTTAACAATATATGTAATTCCTACATAGGTATATTCACCGTCATAATTATAATTAATTGTACCGTTTTCAAAATACCATGAACCATAGCTGTTTGAAGCAACACCCGTAAAAGTGCCATCGACTCCGCCGCTGCTTACATACCACCAGCCATACTCATTTGCTGCCATTCCATTATATGTAAAGTCAATTGTTCCGTTCGAAATATACCACCAGCCATACTCGTTATCTGCAAGGCCTTCATAGCATCTGTCAAGGAAACCGTTTATCAGATAGTACCAGTTTCCATCATAAACAGTCATTCCGGTATAATCTCTGTCTAAGACACCATTTGTCACATACCACCAGTCATATCCTAACTGTGCCATGCCTGTATACGATAAATCTACAGTACCGTTATCAACATACCACCAGCCATACTCATTATATCCAAGTCCGGTATATGAAAAATCAATTTCACCGGCATTCATATACCACCAGCCGTATTCATTTAATGCAAGACCGGTAAAATCTGTATCTACTTTATTCTGATTCAGATACCACCAGCTGCCGCTTGCATTTACCATGCCATTGTAACTGAAATCAATTGTGCCATTGACTACATACCACGGCTCACCGTTTACATCAGCAATACCCGTATAAGATAAATCCAATGCACCATTGTTCATATACCACCAGCCGTATTCATTACATGCCATTCCGGTATAATCCCAGTCAATTTCACCATCTGTCAGATACCACCAGCCATATTCATTAACAGCCATCCCGGTATAAGAATTATCACGCTGTCCAGCGGTATAACATACCCATTCATCATTTTCCATCTGGAGCATATGTTCTGCCGCCTGCGCGCTTACCGGATGCAAACTAAAGCAAAACATAAACAACAGTGCAGCCACTGCGCCTACGAATGTCTTTTTCATCTTACCTCTTTTCCGCATGAAATATCGCAATTTCCATGCCCGTCAAACACTATCTACATTTTCCCTTTATGTAATCAGCGTGCATACAAATTGAGGATCTCCTGGTCCATAATATTGTTTGGCATACTGTTAAACATATTACTGTGGCACTCAATTGCATACCACTCACTGCCAAGAATCGTATTGTCAAATACGTCATTACAATAAGATTCCACTGCTAAAAACACACCGGCATAATTGCTTCCCGTCACTATATTTCTGCATACAATATTTTCATAGGAAGCTGTAAAGTCCAGTCCTTTAACCGGTTCATCCGGCGTACTTTCATGTCCAATTTCAATTCCAAAGAAATGGAAATCATCACTTTTTCCTTTATTATTATCTGATACAGAATTTTCCATAATAATATTGCGGTATGCGGAACGCACCATCTTCACACCGCTTCCGTAATTCTGCGTAACATTGTTATTGACAATCGTATTATATGCCGAATTATCAATCGAAATGCCCGGAAGCTTTGCCGGTGACGAACCATCTGACAGACGTCCAAACGTCGTTACAAAGTCCGCTTCTAAATCTTCATCGGACTGTCTTAGACGTCCGCCGTTTTCTTTGACAATATTGTTGCTGACATACGCACCGAATGTACCGTAATCCAGACACATACCCTCTTTATCATTCTGATAAATAATATTTTCAACAATATAAATCTGATATGCCCCATCGGAATAAATACCTGATGAATTATTATGTTTTACATTATTCTGATATAACACAATATCATGCGGCGTATCTAACAGGTTATATAAATGTTCATCTTTAAACTCATTATACGCCGTATAATAATCGTCAATTTCCATGGAAGTCATTACAATCCCGGCTGTGAGGTTTCTTGTGCCGTAATTATCAACGACATCATTTCCTGCAATAATACCATTACTGATATTTCCATTCAGAAAAACTGCGCCGTTACCATTATACGAAACCGTATTGTTTCTGATTGTGAAATTCTTGTTTTCACCCATCATAACCAGTCCCTTATAAAGAGCATTGGAAATGGTACAGTTTTCGATTGTAAATGTATTGCTTCTGATAATATAAATACCGTACTCATAACAGCCCGCTGTCAGATTCAGGTTATACAGTGCAAAATTCGTACAGTCTTCTGCAATTACTGCCTGTGCCACGCGGTCATCCGTGCTTCCTGTAAATATAACTCCTGCTGCATCCAGCGCAATACCGGATTTCATGCTGATTGGTTCATCCATCCGTACCGTACTGCTCTCAATTGTAATATATGCATCCGTACTCTGTGCAATCAGGGTATTTAACTGGGAAGCTGTGCTTCCTGTAAAGGAAATTTTATCTGAAAATGTATTTTCTTTCTGCATTGTGTCTGAAACCCGGTTGTATACATTTTTCCAGTTGAGTTCCGGTGTTTCAAAGGATGCCGTATCAATACCGAGCTTTTCAATCTTTTGTAACACCTGAAGATTCCCCATATATTTTTTTGAATCTTCTGCTGCCATTCTCGATAATGCCGGAAGCTTATTCGCTGTCATAATGCTGTAGCAGTCTGACGGTGAAATTTTCATTGCTGCACTGTCCACGTCATAATCCAGCAACTGTACCGCTTTATCATAAGCCTGCTGCTCTGCTTTCTCCTGTGCATCAATCACTGCTTTCTTACGGTTATAAGCTTCCTCCTGTGCCGCCGCAGTATCGGGATTTGCCGGCTTTTGCCTGCCGGATTCCCAGACTGCTACAATGCCGATAACCGCAAGGTATACAATCACCGCCGCAATGATTATCCTCTTTTTATTCCTTCGCTTTTTCAATGTTGCTCCTCCATACCACAGACATTTTACTGCTTATCCAGTCCGAGGTATTTACTCCAGAACTGAATGTTTTTAATTTCATTTCCACGCTTTAAGAAATCTTTTTTCGCTTTATTGTATTTAAAGTCAATCTGAATGGTAAGTCCCAGTACCTGGAAAAACTTTGCAACAGCCTGACCCCAGCTTCTTTCACATTCAAATGCTTTATTGGCTGTTACATCGTAAAATACAATCTTTTTTGCTCTCCATACTGCCGGGAATGTTACCTGTGCCATGGATACAATACGGATATGCTTCGCCGGAAGCAGATAACCGTTTAAGGTCAGCTTACGCACGATATTGTGCAGTATGCTTAACTTTGTCGTTCTGGATGCCTCGTATGTCTTATAGTGGAACGGCACACTAATCTGGTCCATCGGCACTGCCTTATAGCCTGCTGCCATAATTTCCTTGTGCAGTTTTTCACCGTCTGTATTTAAGAAGAAATCCACACCCTTTAAGAAATCCCTGACACCTCTGGTATGTAAATCCACATTCTTATAGCGGTAGAACTTACACTCTCTGCGCCACTGTCCCCAGACTGCCTTCTTTAACTGTGCCTTGCCCCAGTCTGGGAAGTGGAATGTATTGTCCACCAGTCTGTTACGAATAATGTAGTATTCCAAAAATGAAGAATATTTATTTTCAAAAGGCTCATGCCATACGCAGATACCGTTCATCAGAATCAGATGCTTCATATTGCGCAGTCCGTATTCAAGGTCATCACCGCGGATAAAGATTGGCAGCGGCAGATTCTCCTCTGATACGACGTCCATTGGGAAACAGCAGTACCACCATGCGTTAAATTCTGTATATTCTTCAATTTCATTAAAGAGGCAGTCCCATGTCACATTCATGTTTAAGTTGGACTTATTGGAAATCAAATTCCCGGCATTCCATGATGCGCCGGATTCCACCTGTATATTCGGCTTATCAATGCGAAGCATTGCACCGCCGATAAACGCATCAGCATATTCATCCTTTAACAGCGAAAGAATCGTATAGGTCTTTTCAATGGATTCTGTATCGATTGTAATATCATCATCCATTAACAGCGCATGGGTAATGCCGTGCGGATTGCCGTTCTTTAAAATTTCCATCAGACCTCTTGTAAATCCGCCCGCACCGCCGGTATTTTTGTTGCGTACAATATGAATTTTGTCACTGCCAAGCTTGTCAATATCCAATGTCTGTCCGTTATCGGATACAAAAACCTCGAGATGTTCCTGTAACGGGCTGTCCGGATTGTTAAATACATGCGCATTTAACAGTCCGATATTCTTTTCAATATAACGTTCACGCTTAAAGGTACAGATATCAATCCCGATTTTAGGCTGTCTTGCAGGCTTTTCAATCGCCGTATCCTCGTAGTAACCGCCGTAAAGCGCAGCACCGTCTGAGAGTGCGGTCACTTCAAAATAGAGCATACCTTTTTCTTCATTGCCGAATGGGAATGAATAGGAGCTTCTTTCTGTCGTATGCACTTCCTGTCTTACAAGCTCTTTCTTTAAAACTTCTCCGTGAAGAAACAGCTTGCTTGAAAGTGTCACCAGTACATCACCCTGTAATTCCAGATTGACGGATACTTCTTTAACCTGTGTGTACTTTCTCCACTTTTCAATGGAAAATCCGTTAAAATACGTATCAAATTCCACTTTACCACCTTTATCCAGCGAAAAGCCTCCGCCCGGCATCATATAGACTTTGCTGCGGTTGATAAAGTTTAAATCGCTTTTTAAATGATTCTCATCTCTGTTGATGTTAAAATCATCATCAATCACATTGGTGTGCAGATATAATTTTTCCTCGGTGCATAATCCCTCTGTCGGCCAAAGTATTTTCTGAAGCTTCATCTTAATTCATTTCTCCCATTCTATCTAATCCACTCCGCTTTTGGAGTATTTATCTTTATCTTTCCCTGTTTTACAGTTCTTTTTCGCACATTTCAAGTGCTGCGGCAATCACCTTATCCATATCGTAATACTTGTATCCGCCAAGACGTCCGCCGAAGATGACCTTGTGTTCCTTGTCGGCAAGCTCCTTGTACTGCTGATACAGGGCGTTGTTCTTGTCATTATTGACCGGATAGTACGGCTCGTCGCCCTTCTTCCATTCGCTTGAGTACTCTCTTGAAATAATGGTTGTCGGCTGCTTGCCGAATTCAAAGTGCTTATGCTCAATAATTCTTGTATACGGCACTTCTCTTTCTGTGTAGTTGACAACGGCATTTCCCTGATAGTTTTCCATCGGCAGTTCTTCTGTTTCAAAACGTACGGAACGGTATTCAAGTACACCCAGCTTATAATCATAGAACTGGTCAATCATACCGGTGTATACAATCTTATCTGCCATTGCATCAAATTCTTCTCTGTTGTCAAGGTAATTCGTATTTAAACGGACTTCAATGCCGTCTAACATCTTTTCTACAATCTTTGTGTAACCGCCAATCGGGATACCCTGATATCTATCGTTGAAGTAGTTGTTATCATAGATAAAACGAAGCGGAAGACGCTTGATGATAAAGGACGGTAAATCCTTGCAGTCACGTCCCCACTGCTTTTCGGTGTAACCCTTAATCAGCTTTTCGTAAACGTCTTTTCCGACTAAGGAAAGTGCCTGTTCTTCAAGGTTCTTTGGCTCTGTAATATTTAAGTCTGCAATCTGTGATGCAATAATGTCCTTTGCTTCCTGTGGTGTTGCAATATTCCACATTTTGCTGAAGGTATTCATGTTAAACGGCAGATTGTAGAGTTCATTCTTATATCTTGCTACCGGTGAGTTGATATAGTTGTTAAATTCCGCAAACTGATTGACATATTCCCAGATTTTCTTATCAGATGTATGGAAAATATGCGCACCGTATTTATGCACATTAATGCCGGATACATTCTCACAGTAAATGTTACCTGCAATATGGTCTCTCTTATCAATCACCAGACAGGTCTTTCCCTTCTTTTTGGCTTCATATGCAAAAACTGCACCGTAAAGACCTGCACCTACTACTAAATAATCATACTTCATTTTTTAATCCTCCTTGTTTTGCGAAGCAAAATGCGACTGCCCCCAAGCAGGAGCAGAGGATTTTACCTCCTTGTTTTGCGAAGCAAAATGCCATGTGAGTTTACTCACATTCTGCCCCAGGCAGGAGCAGGGGATTTTACCTCCTATTTCTCATATGCCATCATAGCACTTTGTTTTTTTTACACTATTTCCCAATCGTGTTCAAATGTACACGGTCCAAATTCATTGTGGACATAATCGCGTACCGTAATCTGCATAATGTTGCGGACATTGTCGTAAAGTTCTCCGTGTTCGCCGTTGATACCGATGTCCAGATAATACTTGCCCGGAAGCAGCATCAGCTTTTCTATGGTAAATGTGACTTCTCCGCTTTCGTCTAATACCGGAAGCGCATCTCCCGGCTTTGCAAAGCAGCTGCCGTAGCAGTACTGCCAGTTATCGCGGACAAAATCCATATTGAAATTGACGGCAATGCCTTTTAAGGCTGTCGCATATGAAAACTTTAAAACAACCTTATCGCCTGTACTAAAGGTCTGACATGGATTTCCGTCATTGTCGTATAAATCCACTTTGGTAAACCGCACCTCGTGACTTCCGTCCCGGCGCGCCTCCGGGTGGACATTCTGTGTCAGTTCAAGTATCGAGCGTCCTCTTTCATCGGAAAGCTTTTCTTTGCTTTCCTCTGCCAGCCTTGCGATACGCTCATCTTCCATCGAATCCAGATAATGCATGCCAATCAGCTTCGGACTTCCGTCTTCCCGGATTTTGCCTTCCTCCAGCCAGATTAAACGGTCACAGATGCTGTATAACTGTTCCATGGAGTGCGATACAATAACAATGGTCGTTCCCTGCTCTTTAATCTCTTTTAAGCGTTCAAAACACTTTTTCTGGAAGCTGACATCGCCGACTGCAAGAATTTCATCAATCAGCAGTACATCGGCGTTGACGTTAATCGCAACGGCAAACGCAAGACGCATATACATACCGGACGAATAGGTACGCACCGGATTGTCAATATACTCTTCAAGCTCCGAAAAGCGGATAATTTCTTCAAGCCGCTCGTCAATTTCTTCTTTTTTTAAACCGAAAATAGTCGCGTTGATATAAATGTTTTCCCTGCCTGACATATCCGGGTGAAATCCCGCACCCAGTTCAATCAGGCTCGATACCCTGCCTTCGACCTTTACCGTGCCGGAATTCGGCTTTAAAATCTTTGTGAGCAGCTTTAATGTTGTACTTTTGCCGCAGCCGTTACGCCCAATCAGTCCCACTGCCTGTCCCTTTGGAATCTCAAAGGAAATGCCGTCTAGAATCTGTCTGTTTTCGTGGCGGTTTCTGTTGTGGAATATTGCACGTTCCTTGAGCGTGCTTCCCTTGTCCATATAAACCTTAAAATGCTTTTCAACATCTTTTACTTCTACGGAATACTGTATTTCACTCATTATAATTCCTCCGCAAAATTATCATCCAGCTTGGCAAATACGAGTTCTCCGATAATCACCATGACAATCGCAAATACGGCTGAATATAATATATCTTTTCCTAATGGAAGCTCTTTCCAGTATAAAATTCTGTGATAAGACTCAATAACCGCAGTCATCGGATTCACCTTAAACAGCCACTTGATATTCGCCGGAATCATCTCCAGGGAATACATAATCGGTGTTCCGTAAATCCATGCCATTAAAACAACGGTTGTAATGTGTTCCAAATCCTTAAAAAATACGGTTCCTGCCGATACAATCAGGGCAAAGCCCAGTGACAGCAGATATTCGATTGCCATAATAAGCGGCAGGTAAAGCAGTGCCTCTATGCGCACACCGATTCCTGAAATAAATAATACGGCAAATACAATAACAAAACAAAACAGCATATTGATAAAATTAGAGGTCACACAGGAAACCGGAAGGACTTCCCTCGGAAAATAGATTTTTTTAATCATATCCCCCTGATACCGTACACAGCCGGACCCCTGCCGGAGTGACATATCAAAAAACAGCCACGGAATCATGCCCACAATCATGTAAACATAAAACTTGTCCAGGTTGCTTCGGACAATCACTGAAAACACAATGGTATATACTATAATCTGACAAAGCGGATTGATAAACGTCCATAAAAATCCTAATACGGAACCCTTATATTTCCCTCTTAAATCCTTTTTCACAAGACTTCCTATCATATCGCTGTAGGAAATAATGTCTTTGATTCGTTCTTTCATGAAGATTCTATCCTTTCATATTGCAAGAATTTTAATTCTTTGTAATAAACCATTCCTAATCGTAACACATTTGTAATATCTACACAATACAAATCTTTGATAACCCTTTGCATTTTTATAGGATATCTCTTTATTTTTAATAGTATCCCTTTATTTTATATTTTAAAGTATAATAAAGAATGTCCAGATTCATCAGTACTACACTTATTTTTTGCCGTTTACTTCCATTTTGTTTTAGCTTTGATTTTAACGCATAGCGGCGGCGCAGAATCTGTATTTTCTTTTTATCATATCCGTCTGTCTGTTCCAGAAATTCACAGACGGCATAAAAAGAACGCTCCATTGCCTCATACGATGATGAATAACTGTTTACGGTATCATTGTGGATATAGATTTTATCCTCTATGGCACAGAAGCTTCTTTTTTCGTGAAACATCAGCAGCCACAGCAGAAAATCGTCACAGCCGTTTACGGTAAGACGGCGTTTGCACCAGTCTTCCGGTATCGCAGCTTTACGAATCAGGCACTGTCCCGGTGAAAATATCATATCCGTGCCATACAGATACATTTTTTCATGTCCCACTTCTTTTAGTACCGCTTTTTTGGCATAAATCGGAATCTGTTTTTCCAAAATATGCTCCGGTGTAAAAAATAAGCGGCAGCCATTGCCCGCCACAACATCTGCGTGGGTCTGCTCTGCCGTTGTAAGTAATGTCCGTACCGCACTGTCTGAAATGGCATCGTCCTGGTCTAAAAATAAGATGTACTCTCCCTGTGCTTTTGAAAGCCCTGTCAGTCTTGCCGCATGAATCCCTTGATTTTCCGTGTGGTTGACGGCAGTCAGTTCAAAAGCCTGGTCAGGTACATAATTTCGTATCAGTTCTTCTTCCTCTAAAGAGCCGTCTGCCGGACTGTCATTGACCAGAATAAATTCCAGTTTTGCCTTCGGCACATTTTTACCTTTTTGCGCAGCCGGAAGCAGCTCTGCATTTTTTCGTATCATCGCCATCAGACCCGGAATATAGTCTGTTCCTTTATATAACGGAGTAATAATGCTTACTTTGATTTCATTCATATTTACAGACACTCCCTGAATAATTCCATATACTGCGCCGCGATTTTCTGGTAATCATACATTTTCAGCATTTCCTTGCTTTTATCTTCAAGCGCCTCACCGTTTTCCGGTTCTTTAAAAAAAGCCAGAATCGCTGTGGCAAGTGCTTCCACATCATCCGCCGGTTCATAATAATGGCACAGTCCCTTTGTCACCTCATAATTTGCGGATACTCTGGACAGCAGTGTCGGAACCTTTAAAATCATCGCTTCCACCGCCGTCATGCCAAAGCCCTCAAACAGGGACGGATTAATATACAGGCAGCTGTTTACCAGCAGCTCTCTTTTTTTCTTTCCGTCCACAAATCCTGTAAAAATGACACGCCCGGACAGGTTATGCTGTTCTACATACTCCTTTAAATACGCTACGCGCTTTGGCACATTGCCCACCAGCACCAGATTCCTGTCAATGCGGTCTGCAATCATTTCAAATGCCTTAATCAACGTAATAATATTTTTATGGTGAAACTGCAGATTAATTGCAACAATATCACCCTTTTTGGGTGTCGGCGGAATCACGTCATTGACATGCACTTTAATCGGATTATAAATCTGCACAATCTTATCTTTATACCGCGCATAATAATTCTGGATTTCCGAGCGGTCCGCTTTACTGATAGCAATAATTTTATCTGCGTGCTTAAAATCCACTGCATACATGACTTTGTATAACAGATATTTATACCATGCCACCTTCACACTGCCCATCACCCGGTGCGATACCGCTTTAATATCGTGTGGAATCATGACGGTCGGTACCTTCAGTTTTCTCAGTCCGTTGGTACAGCTGGCATGAAAAACAACACCGATATTGTATTTACGGATGACCTTCGGCACAATCCATGTATTTACCCGCTCAATATCCAGCAGACGTACAAGCTCCGACTCTTTTTTCGGCGGTTTTACCGTGATCACCGTCACTCCGGGTGCAATCTGCTCCAGATAAGCCTTTGCATAGTCATAACACAGCACAACGCACGCACCCATGTCTTTATTTTTACAAATGCCTTCCAGCAGATTTATCGCGACCTGGTCTTTTCCCCCGGCATGCTGACGGCTCAAATATATATAATTAAGCAGTATTTTTTTTTGTTCATCCTCTTTCATCATTCTCACCACATTCACATTTTTAATGCCGTTTATTCGGACGGTTCATCGTAATAATGTTTAAAATATACCCTGTAGAAAATCGCCCACGTATCCCGGAATGCCTTTACAATATCGGACATCCCGATTCTTCGGGTATTCTTATCCCGCACATAGACAACCTTCACCGGCATCTGCTCGATTTTAAACCCTCTGCGGTGAACCGCTACTAAAAGTTCAATATCGTATGCAAACCCGGACGTCCGCACCAGATGTGCCACCGGCTTTACAGCCTCTGCCTTAAAAACCTTTAATCCGGTCTGTGTATCACGCACATTCAGATGAAACAGCACAAGAAGCATCATATAGTAGCCAAGGCTTATCACCTTGCGTACAAACGGATAGTGAAGTTCAGAATCCTTGTGGAACTTACATCCAATCACAACATCGCTTCCGCTTTCCTGCATTTTCTTTAAATAGCCCTCAAGCTGTGCGGGATTTAACTCTAAATCCGCATCCACAAACGCAATATAATCGCCCTCTGCCTGACTGATTCCTGAAATAATGGCATTGCCCTTGCCACGGTTTTTATTGGATGTCACCAGCTTTATGCGTGTGCCGGACACCCGCATGCCCGGCACAACCGGATGCGGCTGTTTCGCATCATCGCGTATGGCACGCTCAATTTCCTGCTTTGTCTTATCCTTACTGCCGTCATTGACGGCAATAATCTCCATATCCGGTGCAAACTGCTCCACGATGGATAGTGTCTGCATAATACTGTTATAAATCAGTGCCTCCTCATTATAGGCCGGCATGACAATTGATAATTTTCCCCTTAACTGATACATACTTCTCCAATACCCTGTTATTCAGATACATATTCATATACCGCCACCGGCTGTATATCGGTTACAAATTCCTGTGCATACGGAATCCATGCCGCAATACCGCCCAGTTCTTCCGGCATTTTCACGTCCATCTGTATTTTATTATCTTTATGATAAACGGTGTCCATCCCGCTATCCGCTACCGCGCCGGATTCAGGTTCTCCGCTGATTACATAGACATGGCTGTAACGGTCTTTTAACCTTGCACACTGCACTGCTGCCGCTTCTTTATCTTCCTTTAACGGATATACCGGACAGTCTGTCATATATTTTAACGAAACCATCAGCTGTGGAACAACTTCCTCCCCAAGTACCACCACACTGTCTTTTTCATCTACGGTTTCTGCAAGCTCCGTAAGAATTTTCCACTGTAGCTGGGTCTGATCCTGACCGTTCACTACAATCCCCGCATACGGAATCAGAACTGCTGCCACCGCAAGCGCCGCCGCTGCACAGAGCATACCGTATCCGTCCCTTAAAATCCGGATATGAGCCATACTTTCCGCCGTCCGTGACAATATATACGCCCCCAGTACAACGATTACTGCTATATATGGTACAATATATCTTCCATAGTAATAATAATGTAGTATTTCTTTCTTAAATACGGCTGAATAAATGATAACACAATAATAAAACATTGCCGTCAAAAGTACAATAGAATCCTTCTTTTTAAACCATGACGGACGTAAAAAAGCCGCGATAAAAATCACCGGCATGAGCATTATACCACTGCTTAACAGATACGCATAGCTTGTCATATAGGCTGACGGATACGCACTTTTTTTCATTACCAGCAGGCATGCTGCGAGTCCTGCCGCTGCAAATACCCATACAAAAATCCGCCAGCAGGCATTCTTGAACCGATTCTGCTCTTTCCGCATAGATTGTGCATTTACGGATACCGCTTTTGTGTTTTTCTTTACCGGAAGAAGTCCAAGCACCAGCGAAAACACGATTCCTGCCACGGACACCGCCGTTACAAAGGCTTTGAGGTTTGACGGGCCTACCGGTCCGATATATAAACGGTCATAGTTGCCATACACATACGTAAGCGAACTTGCATGCATCATGAAAAAACCTGCAAGATATCCGGCAAGCATGACAACTGCCCCGGCAATATAGCTTTTCCTGCCTGTTTTAAAATATAATCCGTATGCCATCAGCACAAATAACGGCATAAATACATAAATTGTAATATGTAAAAATGCAAATACAACGACCGGTATGCAAAAGAGCCAGCGGTATTCTTCATGCTTTTTGTCTGTTAAAAGATAAAGCATTGCTAAAATGACAAATGCCAGCGTTGTTTCCACAAGAGAGGTTTTTGCCTGCCACAAAACCTGTGGTGACAATACATATAAAAAGAGTGCAATCGCTTTATACAGTGTCTTTATTCCCAGATTTTCAAGCACAAGCCATAAAAGAAATACAGATAATGCCAGAATCCATGTTCCCAGCTGCATCATATGCTCCACGCCGCAAACTCTTGCATATACGGCAAGCAGCGCACTGAATGTATGTACCCCATGCAGACTGCCAGTTGTATCATTTTGTGCCACGCCCTGCACCTGTTCTTCATCCAGCGTAAAATTATATCCCTCCAGATGATTTCCGATTGCCGCCATGTAATCACTTTTATCCGATGCTGATACACAATCCCCATACTCGTCAAATGTCATGAAATTATTATTATAACCATAGACATATCCGATTGCCTTTGCCTGATAAACGCCTTCGTCCTGTCCCATGCCAAACATTCCGAATGTCGTCCCTACAAGCGGTATCACCGCCAGCAAAAAGCCAATCCCTATAAGATTTTTCTTCCACAGGAATGTGCAGGACGGCTTTGTCTTTTTATATGCATAAGCCGCTCCCGCCACCGCCACCACCGGCTCGATGCCGAACAGCCCGAACACGAGCCCGCCTATCACGGGGCCCACCAAACCCGACAGCGCGCTGATCTGGCTCACGATGGCCGTGGCGCGCACGATGCCCTCGCGCGGCGCCACGAAGGGAACCGCCGCCTGCACCGTGGGCTGGTACACGCTCTGCGCGGCGTACAGCACGATGAGCGCGCAAATGCACAGGCCCACGAGGTCCACGGTGCCGTCGAGCGCGAGGAACGCCGCGCACGTGAGCGCCAGCAGCGTGTCGAGCGCGGCCATGATGCGCCGCTTGTTCACGCGGTCGGCCGCCACGCCCCCGATGGGCGTGAGCACGAGGTACGGCAGCCAAGCCGCCGCCGACACCGCCCCCATGAGCGCCGCGGAGCCCGTCACGTTCAGCACGTAGAGCGGCAGCGCGAACCGCAGCACCGCGTCGCCGAACAGCGAGGCTATTTGCACGATCACGATCGAGACGAACGACCGGTTCAAGAGCTTGTCCACAGGTTCTTCCTTTCTCTTTCATACCTACGGTTGGTATGTATCTTGGCTAAAAAAGATGCTGCGTCGAG
>OLVW01000120.1_pt1 | contig 77292 bp, 73 predicted proteins | sample 1673301 | NCBI WGS metagenome assembly OLVW01 (sample SAMEA3178941, study PRJEB25190) | human gut metagenome
CTTTCATCGCAGGTGACGCGTGGAAAGTGCTTCAGCCACACCAGTCACAAGACGTAGGTGAAGTGAACGGGGAATCAATTTCCGCTCAGGATTTTCAAGCATTGGTAGAAGAATATACAGAAGTCATCAAGTTCTCCAGTGGCAACAGTGCATTGAGCGATGAGCAGACAAACCAAATCAAAGATGAAGTATGGAGAACATACGTCAATAATAAGCTGATTGAAAAGGAAGCAAAGAAACTCGGTCTGGTTGTATCGAAGGCTGAGATTCAGGCTATCATTAATGCCGGTGTGCATCCGATGCTGCAACAGACTCCGTTCCGTAATCCTCAGACCGGTGCGTTTGATAAGGATATGTTGAAGAAGTTCTTGGTGGACTATTCAAAAATGAATAAGGCACAGATGCCTTCACAATATGCAGAATACTATGAATCCATGTACAAGTTCTGGTCTTTCCTCGAAAAGTCCCTTATCCAGGCACGTCTTCAGGAGAAGTATCAGGCTTTGATTACAAAATCTCTTTTCTCCAACCCGGTAGAAGCTCAGGACGCTTTTGATGCAAGAGTAGAGCAGTCAGACCTGCTGCTTGCTGCAGTTCCCTATTCTTCTATCGTTGACTCTACCATCGTTATCAAGGATTCCGATTTGAAAGCTGCATACGACAAGAAGAAAGAACAGTTCAAGCAATATGTGGAAACTCGCAATATCAAGTTCATTGATGTGCAAGTTACTGCAAGTGCAGAAGACAGAGCTGCTCTCCAGAAGGAAATGGAAGAATACACCGAACAACTTACTGCCAATCCTTCTGACTATACTACCTTCATCCGTTCTACCGGTTCCGAAGCTCCTTATACAGACTTGTTCTACACTACTAAGTCTCTGCCTGCTGATGTGACAGCCCGTTTGGACTCTGTTGCGGTGGGTGGTGTGTTCGGGCCTTATTATAACGTATCTGACAATACCCTCAACTCTTTCAAGAAATTGGCTACTGCTGCCATGCCGGACTCTATCGAGTTCCGTCAGATTCAGGTAGTTGCCGAAGATGCTGAAAAGACGAAGACTTTGGCCGACAGCATCTACAATGCTATTAAGGGTGGTGCCAGCTTTGCTGAAGTTGCGAAGAAGTACGGTCAGACCGGTGAACCTACCTGGATTTCTTCTGCTAACTACGAAGGCGCACAGATTGACGGTGACAACTTGAAATACATTACCGCTGTCACAACTTTGGGACAGAACGAACTGACCAATCTGGCGTTGGGACAAGCAAATGTCATTTTGCAAGTAACCAACAAGAAGGCTGTCAAGGATAAATATAAGGTAGCCGTAATCAAGCGTCCGGTAGAATTCAGCAAGGAAACTTACAGCAAGGCATACAATGAGTTTAGCCAGTTCATCGCTGCAAACAATACTTTAGAGAAAATGATTGCCAATGCGGAAGATGCCGGTTACAAGTTGCTGGATAGAGCCGACTTGTACAGCTCTGAACATGGTATCGGTGGTATCAGAGGAACCAAAGATGCTTTGAAATGGGCGTTTGAGGCAAAAGCCGGTGAAGTTTCCGGTTTGTACGAATGTGGCGAGAGCGACCGTATGCTGGTAGTAGGTGTTGCAAGTATTGTTCCTGAAGGTTATCGCCCACTGGCTTTGGTAAAGGACCAGTTGAGAGCTGAAATTCTCCGTGACAAGAAAGCAGAGAAGATTATGGCTGATATGAAGGCTGCCAATGCAACTTCGTTCGAGCAGTACAAGAATATGGCAAATGCTGTTAGTGATTCTGTAAAGCACGTTACTTTCTCTGCTCCTGCCTATATCCCGGCATTGCGTAGCAGCGAACCTCTGGTAGGCGCATACGCTTCTATTGCCGAAGTGAACAAGCTGAGTGCTCCTATCAAGGGTAACGGTGGTGTATTCGTTCTGCAACCTTATGCAAAAGAGAAGCTGAACGAAACATTCAACAAGGAAACTGAAGAGGCTAACTTGGCTAACATGCACGCACGCATGGCAAGCCAGTTCATCAGTGACTTGTATCTGAAAGCCAACGTAAAAGACCAACGTTATTTATTCTTCTAAGAATAGAAAAAATATATTGAAAAGCCGTCCGGTACTTCCGGGCGGCTTTTTCATTGTCTGTACATTTCATTTTCTACACTCTCCGTTGTCTTTGTGCAACTTTATTCCTACCTTTGCATTCTTGAAAGAGTTTTGTTTTTAATGAAAAACGATATGCAGAAACGACCTCTATTGGGCTTGACGCTCTCTGAATTGCAGAATGTGGTGAAGAATCTGGGAATGCCCGGTTTCTCTGCCAAGCAGATAGCTTCCTGGCTGTATGACAAGAAGGTGACTTCTATAGACGAAATGAGCAATCTTTCGTTGAAGCATCGGGAATTGCTGAAAGAAATCTATGAGGTAGGTGCCAAAGCGCCGGTAGATGCCATGCGCTCTGTAGACGGTACGGTGAAATACTTGTACCGGGCAGGCGAGGGGCATTTCGTGGAAGCTGTCTATATACCCGACGAAGACAGGACTACGCTTTGTGTCTCCTCGCAGGTGGGCTGTAAGATGAATTGCAAGTTCTGTATGACCGGCAAACAAGGTTTTACTGCCAATCTGACATCCAACCAGATTATTAATCAAATCAATTCGTTGCCCGAAAGGGACAAGCTTACCAATGTGGTAATGATGGGCATGGGTGAACCACTTGATAATCTGGACGAGGTATTGAAAGCGCTGGAAATAATGACCGCCTCTTATGGGTATGCGTGGAGTCCCAAGCGTGTTACACTTTCTTCTGTGGGATTGAAGAAGGGCTTGCAGCGTTTTATTGAGGAATCGGACTGCCATCTGGCTATCAGCCTTCATTCGCCGATACTTTTGCAACGCCGCGAACTGATGCCGGCAGAGAAGGCGTTCTCCATCACGGAGATTGTGGAATTGTTAAGAAACTATGATTTTAGCAAACAGCGCAGACTATCTTTTGAATATATTGTTTTCAAAGGAGTGAATGACTCGTTACCGTATGCAAAGGAACTTCTGAAGCTGCTACGCGGGCTGGACTGCCGGATTAACCTGATTCGTTTTCATGCCATACCTGGAGTGAATCTTGAAGGGGCTGATATGGAAACCATGACTGCGTTCCGTGATTATCTGACTTCGCACGGTCTGTTTACCACTATACGGTCATCGCGTGGAGAGGATATATTTGCCGCTTGTGGCATGTTGTCCACTGCCAAGCAGGAGGAGAATAAAGAAGAATTAATATAAATTATTAACTTAGGTAGGGAGGATATTACGCATTCTTCGTAGCTTTGTGAAAAACTAAAATGATAGAGATATGAGAAAGCACTTGTTTTATTTAAGTATGGTTCTCGTACTGACACTTTTTTCCGCTTGCGGTGGTGGTAAAAAGGGTGTGTTTACTCCGACCTCCAGTGGTCGTGCGTATGAAGTTCTGGTAGTGGTGGAGCCCGGCTTGTGGGAACGTCCTGCCGGTAGGGCGCTTTTCGATGTGCTTGATTCTGATGTTCCGGGGCTTCCCCAGTCAGAACGTTCATTCCGAATCATGTATACTGCCCCTTCCAATTATGATGCCACTTTAAAACTGATTCGCAATATCATTATTGTCGATGTGAACAAGGATCTCTATACCCAGCCTAAATTCAAGTATGCAAGGAATGTATATGCCGTTCCTCAGTCTATTCTCACTATTCAGGCGCCGGACGAGGTTTCGTTCGAGAAATTTGTGGAGGAGAACAAGCAGGTAATCATCGATTTCTTTACCCATGCGGAAATGAACCGTCAGATTTCAGTATTGAAGGACAAGCATAGCGACTATATAGCAACGAAGGTGAAAAGCCAGTTCGATTGCGATGTATGGGTGCCGGGCGAACTGACATCTACCAAGGAGGGTGAGAACTTCTTCTGGGCAGGTACGAATGCAGCTACCGGCGACCAGAACTTTGTAATCTACTCTTATCCTTATACGGATAAGGATACGTTTACTAAAGAATATTTTGTTCATAAACGCGATTCCGTGATGAAGGTTAATATCCCTGGTGCCCGTGAAGGCATGTATATGTCGACGGATTCTCTGATGACCGATGTACGCCCCATCAGTGTGCAGGGAGACTATGCACTGGAGGCCCGCGGCTTGTGGCGCATAAAGGGTGACTTCATGGGCGGTCCGTTCGTATCGCATGTACGTTTGGACAAGGCCAATCAGCGTATTATCGTATCTGAAATATTTATTTATTCACCTGATAAAATGAAACGTAATCTGGTACGTCAGATGGAGGCTTCGCTCTATACCTTGAAACTGCCCGGCAGCAAGCAGGAAGGTGCGGAAATTCCGGTAGGCGTAACCTCAAAAGATACTACTAATAATAAGTAATAAAAATGGAAGACAACAAAATAAGAGTCGGCATTACACAAGGCGACATTAATGGTGTAGGGTATGAAGTGATTTTAAAGACGTTTGCAGACCCGGTGATGCTGGAATTGTGTACGCCGATTATCTACGGTTCGCCTAAAGTGGCAGCTTATCATCGTAAATCATTGGACTTGCCTACCAACTTCAGTATCGTCAACTCCGCCTCCGAAGCGGTTCCCAATCGCTTGAGTGTAGTGAACTGTACGGATGATGAAGTAAAGGTTGAGTTCTCTAAACCTGACGTTGAAGCTGGTAAAGCTGCACTTGGTGCACTGGAAAAAGCCATTGAGGAATATAAGGAGGGAATGATAGACGTGATTGTCACAGCTCCCATCAACAAGCATACCATCCAGTCGGAGGAGTTTGCCTTCCCCGGACATACGGAGTATATAGAGCAAAAATTGGGAGATGGCGAGAAGGCCCTTATGATTCTGATGAAAGATGACTTCCGGGTAGCATTGGTGACCGGACATATTCCCGTTAAAGAGATAGCCGGAAGCATCACCAAAGAACTGATACAAGAAAAACTGAAGATATTCAACCGCTCCTTGAAGCAGGATTTTGCTATCAGCGCACCGCGTATTGCAGTGCTTTCGCTGAATCCGCATGCAGGAGACGGCGGATTGCTGGGAACTGAAGAGCAGGAGATTATCATTCCGGCCATCAACGAAATGGCTGCTAAGGGTATGCTTTGCTATGGTCCTTATCCGGCAGACGGGTTTATGGGCTCAGATAACTTTACCCATTTTGATGGTATCCTGGCCATGTATCACGACCAGGGGCTGGCACCGTTCAAGGCATTGGCTATGGACGAGGGCGTGAACTATACTGCCGGTTTGCCGGTGATACGCACTTCGCCTGCTCATGGCACGGCCTACGATATTGCCGGGAAAGGAATCGCCTCTGAAGATTCATTCCGGCAGGCTATCTATGTGGCAATAGATGTGTTCCGTAACCGCCAGCGTGAGAAAGAGGCACATGCAAATCCGCTGCGCAAGCAATATTACGAGAAACGTGACGATAGCGACAAACTGAAACTCGATAGTGTAGAAGAAGATTTGTAGAATGACAAAAGCGGAAATACAACAAGTAAAATTACGTTTCGGCATTATCGGCAACAATGAAGCGCTGATGCGTGCCATTGATATCGCTATCCAGGTAGCGCCCACCGACTTGTCTGTACTGATTACCGGAGAGAGTGGTGTGGGAAAGGAGAGCTTTCCGCAGATAATACACCAGTACAGTCGGCGCAAGCATGGACAGTACATTGCCGTGAACTGTGGAGCCATTCCCGAAGGGACGATTGACTCGGAACTGTTCGGTCATGAGAAGGGCGCATTTACCGGGGCTATCGGCGAACGGAAGGGGTATTTCGGTGAGGCCAACGGCGGAACAATCTTCCTTGATGAAGTCGGCGAATTGCCTTTGCCTACCCAGGCACGCTTGCTGCGTGTGCTTGAGAGCGGTGAATTCATCAAGGTAGGTTCTTCTAAGGTGGAAAAGACCGATGTGCGTATTGTTGCCGCTACCAATGTAAACTTGACACAAGCCATTGCTGACGGACGTTTTCGTGAAGACTTGTATTACCGTTTGAACACAGTTCCTATTCAGGTCCCTCCATTGCGCGAACGCGGTGAAGACGTGGTGCTGCTGTTCCGAAAGTTTGCTTCGGACTTTGCAGAAAAGTACCGTATGCCTGCCATTCAGCTGACGGAAGACGGCAAACAATTGTTGCTGAGCTACTCATGGCCAGGTAATGTGCGCCAGTTGAAGAATATCACCGAGCAGATATCCATCATTGAGACCAATCGTGAAATCAATGCATCCATACTGAAGGGCTATCTGCCTGAGCAGAACAATATGCAGCGCCTGCCTGCCTTGTTTGGAGTGAAGGAGGACAAGAGCTTCGGGAGTGAACGGGAAATTCTCTACCAGGTTCTGTTTGATATGCGCCAGGATGTAACGGACTTGAAAAAGCTGGTGCATGAGATTATGGCTGAAAGGGGAACGGTATCCAATCCGACGGTTGCCACATCTACCTATTATGCGCCGGTCACTCCGGCGGTGGTACCTCCGGTAACATCCAGTGTCCCCACCATTATACATCCTTCGGTAAAGCCGGTTACTCCGGTGGACGATGATTTCCAGGATACGGAAGAATATGTGGAGGAGTCACTCTCCCTGGATGAAGTGGAGAAAGAAATGATACGTAAAGCGCTTGAAAAACATCACGGCAAGCGTAAGAGTGCGGCTCAGGATTTGAATATCTCTGAGCGTACGTTATACAGAAAGATAAAAGAATATGGATTGGATTAAAAAAGCGGCATTTGCTTCCTTGTTGGTAAGCTTGTTATTTCTGGTGAATTCATGTAGTATGAAGTTGGGACTTGCTCCGATAAGCTCTATTGACTATACAAAGGTAAAAACGATTTCCATTGCCGATTTCCAGAACCGGGCAGAGTATGTATATGCACCGTTGGCAACAGAGTTTAATCAGAAAATGAAGGATATGTTCATTCAGCAGACTCGCCTGCAACTGGTGAATTCCGGAGGAGACCTGGAAATAGACGGAGAAATAACCGGCTACAATCAATATAATGAATCGGTGGATGCCAGCGGTTTCTCTTCGAAGGTGAAGGTGACACTGACAGTTAACGTGCGCTACACCAATAACACGAACCATGAGGAGGACTTTGAACAGCAGTTCTCGGCTTTCCAGACCTATGATTCCTCACAATTGTTGACCGATGTGCAGGACCAGCTGATAACCCTGATGGTGAAGGACATTGCTGAACAGATTTTCAATGCAACTATAGCTAACTGGTAAACTCATGACGCCTACCCATTTGCAACAATGGATTCAGCATCCCGAGACGCTGAATAGGGATACTTTGTACGAGCTTCGCACATTGGTGGCACGCTATCCTTATTTCCAGTCGCTCCGTTTGCTCTATCTGAAAAACCTCTATCTGCTGCACGACATCAACTTTGGCGCGGAGCTGCGCAAGGCTGTGTTGTATGTGGCAGACCGTCGTGTGCTGTTTTACTTTATAGAGGGTGACCGCTATACTTTGAAATCCCGGAAGGTCTCGTCGCTGTTTTCCGGCGATTTGGAGAAAGAGCCGAGTGTGGACCGTACCCTTTCCTTGATTGACGCATTTCTGGCTACTGTTCCCGAAGAGCATTCACAGCATACGGAGCTGGATTATGCGGTGGATTATACGGCCTATTTAATGCAGGAAGAACCCGGTGTGGATGCAGAAGATGAGTCGGAAGTGCCTAAACTGCGCGGGCATGAATTGATAGATGACTTTATCCAAAAGAGTGAGTCTTCGGATGCCTCGGATACGAGAAGGGAGTTTCTTGTAGAGAAGGAGGAAGAGACTGAAGAAGAGGAAGAACCCTCAGTATCGCCGGTAACGGAAGAGTTGGACGATAGCTGTTTTACGGAAACTTTAGCCAAAATCTATATAAAACAGCACCGATATGACAAGGCGCTTGAAATTATTAAAAAATTAAGTTTGAATTATCCAAAAAAAAATGCTTACTTTGCAGACCAAATCAGATTTTTGGAGAAATTGATTATTAACGCTAAATCAAAATAACAAAATGTATTTATTATTAGTTATCTTAATGCTGATTGCATCTGTGCTGATGTGCTTCATTGTATTGATTCAAAATTCTAAAGGAGGTGGTCTGGCATCAGGCTTTTCATCATCCAACCAAATTATGGGTGTGCGCAAGACTACGGACTTTTTGGAAAAAGCAACCTGGACTCTGGCAGCTGTCATGGTAGTCTTCAGTATTGTTTCTGCTTACACTATTCCTTCTTCCACAGGCAAGGGCGGTGATGTGATTCTGGAACAGGCGCAACAAGAAGAAAAAACTAATCCTTATAACATGCCCGTAGGTACAGAAGCTCCGCAATCGGAGGCCCCTGCAGCTACAACTCCGGCTGAAGCTCCTGCTCCTGCAGCAGAAGCCCCTGCAGCAGAATAAGATAAGGATATTGCGGATGACTCCCGCTTGGAAAAATAAGAGAAAGGTTGATACTGAAAAGGTGTCAACCTTTTTTCGTTTTAATGAAGTATTTATTTACCTTTGTCAGCAACTTATGCAATCTGATTAATAAATTGAAATTTAAATAGTGCAATGACAGAACAACTCAAACTTAAATTGAATGATTCCAAGGCTACCCGTTGGGGGGCATTGGTGATTGTTGCCTTCACGATGATGGCAGCTTATTATGTAAACGACGTGGTAGCGCCATTGAAGACAATGTTGGAAACGGACTTGGCTTGGTCGAGTACCGATTTCGGATTCTTTACCGGTGGTTATAGTTTTCTGAATGTTTTTTTCCTGATGTTGATTTGGGGAGGATTAATCCTCGACCGCTTTGGTATCCGTTTCACCGGAAAGCTGGCAACTATCCTGATGGTAGGTGGTACAGCACTTGAATACTATGCAATGACGGGACTTGCCGGTGCCGACGCGACTTTATTCGGAATCAATGAAATATTTGGCTATAAAACGGGTGTGTTTGTTGCTTTTGCCGGTTATTCCATTTTTGGAGTAGGAGCGGAGGTCGCCGGTATTACAGTTTCCAAAATCATAGCCAAGTGGTTTAAGGGGAAAGAGCTTGCCACGGCTATGGGGGTACAAGTCGCTTTAGCACGTATCGGTTCGCAAGCCGGTTATGCCGTAGCCATTCCTTTGGCCCGCGCTTTCGGTATTTCCACACCGGTGTTGTTGGGTTTGGTTCTGTTGTTGGGCGGTATGATTGCTTTCTTCGTCTTTGCAGTGATGGACAAGAAGCTGGACAAACAGATGGAAGCTGCTGCCATTGCTGCCGGTACGGAAGATGAGGAAGAGAAGTTCTCTTTTAAGGATGTGAAGAATATTCTGGTCAATCCCGGTTTCTGGCTGATAGCATTGCTGTGTGTATTGTTCTACTCTTGTGTATTCCCATTCCAGAAGTTTGCTTCCGAGTTGATGATTATCAAATACGGTATCAATGAGAATGTGGCCGGTACATTTGCTGGACTTCCGGCATTGGGAGCGCTGATTCTGACTCCGGTCTTTGGTGGTTTCATTGACAAGCGGGGCAAGTCCGCATCTATCATGCTGCTGGGCTCGGCCATGCTGATATGTGTGCATTTCATTTATGCTATTCCCGATATAAACTATTGGCTGGTAGCTATTGTGCTGATGATAATTTTGGGTATCGCTTTCTCGCTGGTACCTTCTGCCATGTGGCCGGCTGTGGCCAAGATATTCCCGGTAAGCCAGTTGGGTACGGCATACGCATTGATTTTCTTTATCCAGAATATCGGTCTTTGGGGTATTCCTACATTGATAGGGTGGGTGCTTGATGCCTATTGTATATCCGGCAAGAAACCAGATGGAACGAATATGTATGACTATACGGTGCCTATGTGCATTTTTACCGGTATTGCCTGCTTGTCCCTTATAGTGGCTCTACTGCTGAAGAAGGCAGACAAGAAGTATGGTTATAAGCTGGAAGAGCCTAATATTCAGAAATAATAGGAAAAGCGGATACCGTATGATGGAAATACCCGAAGGAAAAGTAAGTCTGTTGGACGCTGTTCCGGTCCGCTGTGGACATATAACAACCGAATGGGAAGGTGAGTGCGCCGTACTCGCCTACCCACGGTTTAAATACGAATGGATGCGTCGTTTTTTATTGCCGAAGGGGATGTCTCCTGACATCCATGTGAGGCTGGAAGAACACGGCACAGCTGTCTGGAATCTGATAGATGGACATCGTACCGTGCGCGAAATCATCTCTCTACTTGCCAGGCACTTTGGGGAGGAAGAGAATTATATTCCCCGGGTCACCGCCTACGTAATGCAGTTGCGTAAGGATGGATTTATCCAGTTGACAATCCGGAATTAGAATTCCTTTATTCCCTATCCACTTTTATCAATCCTCCCGTTGCCGTATCAAACAGCACTTTGATGGTAGAATTCTTGTTGAACAGTACCGGTGCGAGGTATTCTACGGTGCCGAATTGGGTAATGGGAAGTTGGTCGTCAAACAATTTCTTATTGTTATACATCAATGTCACTTGTGCCTTGCCCGGAAGGTTATAGGCTACACCGTCCACTTTCTTTTTGCCTTCCTCGGTGGCAGATACATCGGGACTTTTGAGGTCGGTGACGCTGATATAATACGGTTCACCGGCAAGGTCATTATTGGCCACCACTCCCAGCTTTCGGGAAAAACGGAAAGCCACCTCATCTTTCATCTCTTTAGGCGTCAGCCGGATGGTGAATGTCTTGGGTTCTTTCTTTATTTTGCCCGAGAACATTTCCGTCATAGCCGTTTCCTGCTGGTTCAGATTGTCAAGCATCAGCTTGAGTTGGGCGCCGTCCTTGGGCATATTGTCTGCTTCGCCGCGCAGGAGGGCATTCTTGCTTTCGCGGATGCTGTATATTTCCTTGGCCACCAGCTCGGCCATCTTGGCACTGGAGTTGGACATCAGTATTTCTTCCGTCAGAAAACTGCGTGGGTCAATGCTGCTTTCGGTGGCTTTGGCTTCGGGCGTCTTGGCAGCAGGCTTACCGCTGAACGGAATGTTGATGGAGCGGACAATTCCGTCTTCGGTAAGCTCCATAAGGGGTGCTACGGTCTTGTCTTTCATCTTCACGAAATAGACGTTGTCCTTATCCGGTACACCGGCTATGCGGGTTTCTATCTTATCCAGTGTCCAGAACTCCTCGGGTTCGGCAGACACGTTGTTGAGACGCAGATAGCGGTCGGCATATCTGCAAAATTCTCCGGGAGTGTAGGTATGCTTGGTGGCTTGCAATACGATTTCTATTTCTGTTTTGGGTAACATATAGGTCACTCCGTAGTCTTTGCCACGCATCACACCGGTAGTTACGTCTGTTTGCGCCAGGGCAGTGGTAGACAAGAACAGAGCTGAGAGCATCAATATATTCTTCTTCATAATGTACATTCGTTTAGACTGATTTAGCTAAGGGACAAAGTTAATGAAGTTATCTTTGCTAAATATTGCTTTATAAATTATTAACAGAGCTGACGAACTGTACGCAAACCGGCATGTCGACTACAATGTCCTGATGAGTGTCTTCTAAAAGTCCGGTAACTTCGTTTCGTTTATACACCTGAATGACATTGCTGTCACGGCAGGCGGCAAGCAAGTATTTGCCGTTGGGTGTAATGTTGAAGTTGCGAGGATGGATGCCGGTGGGCTGATAACCTACCTTTGCCAAGGTTCCATTTTCGGGATTCACGGCAAAGATGGCGATGCCGTCTTCTTTCAGACGGTTACTGGCGTAGAGGTATTTCCCATCCGGACTGAGGTGGATGTCTGCACTTCCACGGGCGGCTACGGTGTCGGCTGTAATGGTTTGTATCTGTTCCAGGCGGCCGTCATCGTAACTGAAGGCGATGACTTTGCCGGACAACTCGGTGATGAGATAGGCAAACTTCCCGTTAGGGCTGAATGTCAGATGGCGCGGGCCGGAATCCGCTTCAATGTCAACGGCTTCCAGAGAAGCATGAGGAATAGGGTCGTCGGGGTGCATCACAAAGCGCAGGATGCGGTCGGCACTGAAGTCGGTGGCGAAGATGTACTTTCCGTCCGGTGAAAAGACCGTGCAATGGATGTGGGGAGTGGCTTGCCGTATGGCGTCGGGACCGGTGGCAGAGCCTTGAAAGAGCGTGTCTGCAGGAGCCAAAGTGCCGTCTTTCTGTAAAGGAAAGACGGACATGGTTCCACCGCTGTAGTTGGCAGTCAACACTTCCCGGCCATTGGTGGCCACGTAGCAGGGGTCGGCGCCGAAGGTGGGAACGGTGTTCAGCAGGCGCAGTTCTCCCGTTTCCCGGTCGAAGGCAAGGGAGCTGAGGGCTGCTGTGCTGTCGTTCATTTCACTGACGGCATAGACAAATTCGCCATCTTCCGAGGGGACGAGGTAGGAGGGATTGGGCAATGCCGCTGAACTGAGCGGAACGGCTGTTCCCGTCTCCTGATTAAAGCGGAAGGTATAGATACCCTTGCTTGAGCCATTCGTGTAAGTACCTATTAGCATGGCGAGTTCGTCCTGGTCACCGTTAGTGCCCTTTGGAGAAGAGCCACATGCTGTCAAACCTAATCCGAGCATACAGAAAAGAAGTGTTTTCATTAATTTAATGTGTTAATGTGCCAATATGCTAATGTGCTAATTGGCTGCGCTGTATATGCTGCATGGTCATTGGTACATTAGCATATTGGCACATTAGCACATTAAAATTTAACTTCGGCAATACTGACGCGGTCATCGTTCAGCACGATGCGGAGGTCGCTGGCGGTAGTGCCTTTGAACGGATAGGAAATCAGCTTGCCATATTCGCTGACGGTGCTCGAATATACGGTGAGGAACTGTCCGCCACCGCCCGAGAGCTGGATTTCGAAGGTTGCCGGCAGGTTGTTGTCACGTGTAAAGGCAATGGCAACTTTATCTACCTTGGCTCCGTTCTTCAAGGCAAAGGTAATATAATCTCCCTTATTTCCTTGCCATGCGGTATTGATTTTTTCGTCGAGCACGTTTTCGGCATCCTCTGGGTTGGTGCTGGCACTCACACGCTTTGCTGGTTTTTGGGCTTCAATGGCTTTGGCACGGGTCTGGTAGTCTTCTACGGTCAGCGTTCCGTTCAGGCGGATGTCTTCGGAAGAGGCGCCGGCCATGAGCACGAAGTCGCCGGGTTCCACCACCCATTTCATGTCGGCGTCCAGAAGCTCCAGGTGCTTGCGGTCGATGGTGAAGGACAGCTCCTGGGCTTCGCCCGGTTCGAGGTGGATGCGCTGGAAGCCTGCAAGATTCTTTTCGTAGGTGGTGATGCTGCTCAGTACGTCGCGGATATAGAGCTGCACTACTTCATCTCCGGCACGTTTGCCGGTGTTGGTCACCTTCAGGCGGACGGTGGCAGACTCGTTCGGGGTGATGACTCGGGGGGTGATGTCGAGGTCGGAGTACTCGAAGGTAGTGTAGCTCAAGCCGTAACCGAAGGGGTACAGTGCTCCGTTGATGCGCGACATGTTGCCCGTGGGCCCCGGATTCTTACCGCCGTCTATCTGTGAAGAAGGCTTGCAGGGGAAGTTGAAAGGGATTTGCCCTACGGTCTTGGGGAAGGTCACCGTCAGCTTTCCACCGGGGTTGTAGTCGCCGAAGAGGATGTCGGCCAGGGCTGTTCCGCCTTTGGAGCCGGGATACCAGGCTTCGAGGATAGCGGGGACGAACTTGTCTGCCCAGTTGATGGAGAGCGGGCGTCCGTTGATGAGTATCAGTACGACGGGCTTCCCCGTGGCTTGTATGGCTTGAAGCAGTTGCAACTGCCGACCGGGCAGGTCGAGGCTGGTGCGCGATTTGTTTTCGCCGCAGGTGCGTTGTCCGCCGCCCAATACTACGACGGCAACATCAGCTTGGCGGGCATTTTCTACGGCTTTGTCTATCTCGGCTTGCTCGTCGTCGGTCAGAGGATAGTCTATGATTTCACTTTCGGGCCAGTGGGCATCCACTAGGTCGCAGCCTTTGGTGTAGAGCACCTCTGCCTTGCCTTTTGTCTTTTCTTGAATGCCTTCCAGCACAGTGGTCACTTCTACGGCAAGTGGGCCGTAATGGGTCAGCGCGTAGCCTTCTTCATTGGCATTGGGACCACAGACGGCAATCTTCTTGGTGGAGTTGATGTCTAAGGGCAACAGCTCATCGGCATTCTTCAGCAGAACGACGGACTCGTGGGATGCCTGCAAGGCGATGGCTTCGTTCTCTTCTTTTTCCACTTCACGGTCGGCACCGGCAAGGTCTGTCTGGTAGGGGGCATCGAACAGACCGATGAGGAACTTTACCCGAAGGATGTCGCGCACGCGGTCGTTGATGACTTCTTCGCTCAGTCCGCCTTCCTTCACCAGTTCGCGGAGGGGAAGGACGAAGGAGTCGGGCGAGCGGAAGGTGCAGCGTACGTTCAGTCCGGCTTCCACGCTTTGGCGGACGGCTTCTTTCATGTCTTTGGCGGTGCCGTGCTTGGTGTAGAGGTATTCTACGGCGTCACTGTCGGATACGACGTAGCCACGGAATCCCATTTCGCCACGCAGGCGGGTGGTGAGCCAGTAGTAGCTGCCCTGCACGGGGATGCCGTCGTAATCGTTGTACGAACTCATTACGCCCAGCATGCCAGCTTCCCGGATGACGCGTTTGAAGGGGTAGATGTGTATGTTCTCCACTTCGCGCGGCGACATTTGCGGGTCCACACGTGCCATGCCTTCGCGGGCGCCTTTGTTGTTACTGTAAGCGGCAAAGTGCTTGCCGGTGGCGGCCACTTGGTGGTTGTGCTGCAAGCCGCGCACCATTTCGATGCCCAGTTCGGCTACGAGGTAGGGAGATTCGCCGTAAACTTCTTCGTAGCGTCCCCAGCGCTGGTCGCGTCCTACGTCGAGGATGGGGGCGTAGACGTTGGTGTAGCCCAGCATGCGGGCTTCGCGTCCGGTGATGAGTCCTACTTGGCGAATCAGTTCACGGTTCCAGGTATGTCCCAGTCCCAGTTGGGTGGGGAAGTTGGTGGCGCGGTAGCTTTCCACGCCGCGTATGCCTTCGTTGGTAAAGTCTACGGGGATGCCGAGACGGGTATCTTCCACAAAGAACCGTTGCACCTCGTTCAGTGCCCAGGCGTGGCGCGAGGCGGGCCAGACGTAGGCATTGTCCGAGGGAGGCAGCCCCCATTGCTGGAAGCCGTTCAGGTGTTCGTCGATGGCGCCGATACCGTCTTTCCAGAGCAGCTCTTTCCATTCGGGGGTGGGGAGGTCGTCTTTCAGTACGCGTTTGTAGCCGTAGAGGGTGACCATTTGGCAGGTCTTTTCGTCCAGCGTCATCTGTTGCAGCAGGTTTTCGATGCGTGCTTCGAGCGGGGCGGAGGGGTCTTCGTACACGTCTTTCACTCCGTTTTTGTTGAAGTCTATCCAACCTTTGCGGTACATTTCACTTTTCACCGGCTTGTAGGTTGCCGGTGTTTTGGCAGGCTTTTGTGCGCAGAGCAGTGTGCTTCCTCCAAGCAGCAGGGTTAGGGCAATAAGGTTCTTCATGATATGTTCTAAAAATCTCTTGGTTATTATTGTTTCTTTTGTTGACAAAAATACGGCTAATGTGTGAAATAAAGGGATAAAATAGTCCGAAGTATCGGCTTTTATTGTCCGAAGGGTCTTCCTCTTACTAAAAATATCCTCCAAGACGCTACCGGGGAATTCAAATCATTATTAGACGAAACATATCATTCACTTTTAAAAAGAAAGAGAGAACACTATAATAACCTGAAAAGTAGATGCAATCGCGGTGTATACAAGTATTACGGCTACATCTGTTAAACGAGGGTGTATTTATATAATAGGAATCTGTTGGCGGAATTGTTGCTTGTACGGAAGAACTTTCTTTTCAACCTTGGGATGTCTAAACCCAACCTTGGTTTAGACATCCCAAGGTTGGGTATGGAAAAACCAAAGTTTGGGATAGATTGCTTCCTTAATTCTTTCCGGTTTTTCAGTTAACTTCAGAGACTTTTTCCGTTAACTTCCCATCTCTTTTGTGCAAATATCCATTACAGAAGATAGATATTCCCTCTTGCAGGGGGTAATTCCGTCAACGGATACTGGCTTTGGTAGCTGTTTGAACATTGATGACAATGGGGTGCACATATTCTATGTATGGAAGATTATTGTTTTTATCACGAAAAGTCAGTATTAGCTAATATTTGTAAATATATGGTGATTGCTAATAAAAGAATATGTATCTTTGTGCCAAAGAAAGCGGTAGAGGATGAAAAATAAAGTAGCATTTATCCCTTTTTCACCCTCCCTACTTAGCAATGAGTTACGCAATCTTTTAAATTTCAGACTGTTACAAAGTCATGGGGTTGACTGGATTTGACCAACTGGGCAGTTTAAGAGCAGAAAACAAGAAATAAAAAAGAGATAGGAAATAATTGATTTTCAAGTATTTCCTATCTCTTTTGTTTTTTGTAAAAATCAGCTTATTATCTCTTGTATAGCTGTTATTTATGTACTTTTTGTTACTCGTTTGTTACTCGTTTCTAAACTTAATTATCTATCTTTGTAGTGGTAACAAATTGGGAACAAGTATTCTTTCTAAACACAACCCATTATCTTACAATTAGTTACAGTGCAATATTTAGACGATAGGTAATGGATTTGTAACGTGCTAACTTCTGTATTCTTCATCGCTTTGAAGTGGGATGATTAGCAACAACAAAAGTAATGATTTTAATGCAATCTACCAAATTTCTACGTGCATATAGAAGAAATGAACATCTTTAATTCGGGGAAAATGAGTAAATTTGAAGCCGAAATGAATTATTACGCTGTATATTAACGAATTAGATGAAATATGAAGAATGTTATTATGCATATGTCAACACATCCTCGTCTCTTAAAAGATGTATTGACTCAATATAAGTCCACATTTGCAGCTTTGAAGGAGCTGATAAACAATGCAATTCAGGCGAATGCCAAGCGGGTGAAAATCAGTTTGATTCCCACAGATTGCGATAAAGATTCAATAAACTATCATCCTATTGATGTTATTAAAATACATGACGATGGAAATGGGGTACCTTTCTCTCAATTTGATGATAAAATCATGAAAGTTGCAACAGATAATAAAGAAGGCGGATTGGGTATAGGGCGATTTGGAGCATTACAGATAGGTAGAATAATGTCAATTTATACAGTAGGGTATGAAATAGAACGTAAGGTTTATACCACAACTTCAGTTGTTCTTGCAACTTCCATGTTTCAAAGCAATGAAGAACTGCAAGAACTTGAAATACCTTGTGAAACCTCTGAAACCTCTAATCCTCTTAATACATGTTACGAAGTCGTTATTAGTAACTTGTATCAATATGAACAAACCACCAAAAAGAAAAATAAGTTAAGTTCTGAATTTGATTCAATAAGCAATTTTAAACAAGCTCTATTTGAATCTTATCCATTCAATATTTTTGAAGGAAAAATTAATTTTGTTGTCAATGATGAAGAATTGACACGAGAGCAGTTCTGTATAGGAACTCCTCAATATAAGTCTATAGCCTTTGCAGATGCACAAGGTAAAGGACATACTATAAACTTTCATTTTTATCATGTGAATCTGAAAGAGAAGAATATTAATATCTTTTTCCAAATAGATAATAGAGGAGTAATGACATCCATTGCAAAATACCAATACGTAAGCCCTTGGCATACACCAGACGCAGGAGCTTGGTATATAATGATTGATTCTGATATTATTACACATGACATGATTTCAAATTTTGAATTGATAGACCTTGGAGAACAAAATGCAAAAGCTATACAAGAACTCATAAAAGAACAAATTGACAACTTTTTTAGAGAAACAAATATCAAGTACAAAAGTTTTATAGAAAGACTTTCAAAAGACCCAAATTATCCATATAATAGCCTAAAAACTGATGATAGGCCAAGTTTAGAAGTAAATGTATTCAATCATACAGCTTACTTATTAGAAATGGAACAAAAACTGATAGAGAATAACAATTCTGCAAGGAAAACGATATATCCAATGGTTAAAAAAATCATTGAAAACGGTGATACTGAGTTTCTTGTAAATAAGGTTGTACGTTTGACAGACGATAGCCGTAGGCGTTTTTGTGAGCTTATTGATTCAACTGACTTGGATGATGTAATCAGTTTTTCTTCTTCAGTTGCCAAGCATCAACAATTTTTGGATTTCTTACATGAACTTTGTTATGGTGAGATATCTAAATGGCTTAAAGAAAGAAGTCAATTACACAAGATTATTGAAAAACAATTATGGATTTTTGGTGAGGAATACAATGAAAGCACCAAATTATGGTCTGACAAAAGTTTGGAAAAGAACTTAGAATCACTTCATAAAAAATATTTTTCTTATGAACCAACGGAAGAAGATGAAAATTTGATACAAGAAGCACAAGCTCGTGATAAGGATATCACTGATTTGTTTTTTTATAATAAAAAGAAATTGGGCAATGGTAGAGAAGAAGTTTTAATTGTGGAATTAAAAGCACCGTCATGTGCTATTGCAGAAAAAGAAATACAGCAAATAGAAAAATATAGGTATGATATTATCAGCTCCCCGGCTTACCCACACAATAAGGTTTGTTATAAAATTATTTTGGTTTCCTCAAGAATAACGCCAAGAGCTCAGGTTCAAATAGATGCTGCGCGTTCTAATAAGTATGAAGCAACCCCTTTCTTATTCTCAGATTACACAAAGGATGGTAAAGACATTAAGTTATATATAATGTCTTGGGGTGAGCTAATTTCAGAAAATAGAAAAAAATTATCATATCTTTCTGATTCGTTGAGCGTGAAAGCCGAAGATGCCAATAAAAAATTTGACAAAGAATATCCGCATCTAATTGACGAGAAATCAAGGAATCGCTTAAATAAGCGAGAATTGAATTAGCGATTGCCAGCTAAAAATTAGGAGAGCATATCTACCTCTTGGGATATGCTCTCCATTTTATACTTTTGTCCTATCGGCTGCTCAATACAGACAATATCTTCATCGGTCATATTTTACTTAGTGTAAAGCAATCGTCTATATCAATCACGTTTCTTTTTCAACTAACATCACTTTTGTTCAAGGAATACATTATATCTTCAATTTCGGAAGTGCATCCACAGTACTTACTGTCCTGCAAGATAGAATAATAACCGATAACAAGAGGTCAAGGATATAACGGGGTTGCTCGTGTTCTCTTGACCAGTCATTTGGGTCGTTCTTGATTTGGGATGTCTTGTCGATGGTGACGGCATAGCGTTCCATTATCCAGTCAATTGCAGACTTGCCATTGACTATGTACTCGTAGGCCTTGAGCGGAATGTTCTCGATTGTGATATGACCGTTGTAAATGATGCGTGCCTTATCTACAACGAGTTTCCCGTTCTCGTCACGAACTTTGGCGAACTTTATCTTATTCACGGCAAAGTATTGATAGGTTTCATCTGTCCATTCGCTTTGCCAGATATCAATGTCACCAATAACTTTTATACCAAAGAAACGATGTGCAAGCATCGGCATATTTGCATAAAATGGATAATCACCGTCTTGACCTGTAATCTGCTCATTGATTCCTTGCTCATAGTTCAAGTGTAGGTCGGCAAGTTCTTTCCCGGCTTTATAAAAGGCCATGAAGTCCTGCACATTATCTACAATGGGGATGTGCGGTAATGACTTTTTCAAGTCATCGGCGAAACGCTCACAGTATTGCTTGGAATGAAGTAGTCCATACACATAATAGAATATATGTTCTTTAGTGATGGCTTTTGAACCACCGAAACGGCTACGAACTTCTTTCAATATCCAGTCGGTTATGCCATCGTGTCGGATATAGCGGTTTGTTTCCGCATCATCGAAAAGCGTAGCTTGTGGATTTTTGTTTTCTTCATACCAATATAGAGGGAAAAACTGCCCCTTATCCACTACTTGTAAATCAGAAATACTATCTGTAATCAATGATGCAAATGGCTTTTGTTGTCCAACTCCACTTACTGTGATAACAAGATTATTATAATTATTAGTAGGGAATAATTGCTTCCACAAACCGGGACGTTCAATAAATGGCCGATGATAGTACAATTCAACTTTATTGAATGGTCTATAAGAGGATATTACAAAAGCGTTTGTGTTAAAATGATGTATTATTCTTTTTTCATGGTCTTTTTTCAAATTAACAGTCCAACTAATCTTTCTATCATCCGTAGATATATCGCTTTTGTCAATTTGTTGATTGTAAAATTCAATCATAGAACACATATTGCTTGTAACCTTATCTTTTGAAAATCCAGATACCCAAGCATCCCGATTAGTTGTAACACCAATAGCATAAGTGCTAAATATACTTTGAGTATTCAATGCAAACTTCTTTTCAGGAGTCAATGGTATAAGATTATCAAACAGCCCATCACGTTGATTTATCCAATCTGCTTTATCATTAGGCGTGATAATCAGCCATTCCAATTTTTGCGAAGTAATTGAACGGAACTCCTTTACCATTTTGAGCTTTTGCTCACGGGTTAGGTAATCACCTATGTCGTGATAATGGATAACTGCCTTTTGCCCTTTCTTCGCCGGATTTTTAACAAGGAAAGTTATGGCGATAGGAGTTCGAGAACCGCTGCCAAAGATTTTACCACCCTCTTTGCGTGATAATTCACCTGATGTGCGTTGATTGCCACGGAGATTCAGTACATAAATTGAAGTAAATTCTTCTTCAAGACAACGACGCATACCATCCTGCCCAGCCCCATCAATCCATGCACCATTACTTATGAATGCGACAATACCACCTTCATTCTGCGGGATGCGGTCTGAAGCCCAACGAAAAGCTTTCACATAACTGTCGTAAAGAGATTTGTTCAGAGTGGCTGAACTTTTCGCTGCATACGTTTCTGACACACGTTTATCAAGATACGGGTAAGACAAATTCTGTGCATTATCATTAGCCGATTTCTGCCCAATAGAATACGGCGGATTCCCCACAATCACCCTCACATGCGTAGCCATCTGCTTCTTTACTCGTTTGGAATTGTCCTGAAAAAACTCTGTGAAAAGCTCGTTGTGCTTCTTTTCCGCCAGTTGGAATGTGTCCGTCAGGCAAATTCCACTGTACGGCAGGTAAGTTTTCCGATGGGCAATATCATGGAATACCGATTCAATGTTCACATCGGCAATATAATAGGCCAGCAATACGATTTCATTGCAGTGGATTTCATTCAGGTACTTGCGTTCCATGTCCTCTGGGCGTATAAGACCGGATTGAAGCAAACGGGTAATGAACGTACCTGTACCTGTAAACGGGTCAAGGATATGCACGTTCTGTCCGGTCAGCGAAGTATTGAACTCCGTTTTGAGTATATCATTTACAGAATGGATGATGAAATCCACACATTCCACGGGCGTATAGACAATACCCAGCTTTTCCACGGTAAGTGGGAAAGCACCTTTGAAAAACTTTTCGTATAGGTTCTTAATAATCGTCTGTTTACCCTCCAGATTATCAATGCCACCCACATTTGTCCTCACCGACTGATAGAATTTCTCCAACACTTCGGTATCTTTCTCGAAAGCCTGCTCTTGCAAAAGGTCTATCATGCGCTGCATGGAACGGCTTACGGCGTTGTTATTTACGAACTGGTAATCGGCAAACAACGCATCGAACACTGGGCGGGTGATGATGTGCTGTGCCAACATCTCAATAGCCTGTGCCGCATCCACGGATGGGTTAAGGTCGCGCTGCAATCCCTTGAGATAATCGTTAAATGCCTTTTTGTGTACACCTGACTGGATAAGTTTGGAAATACGTTCAATGAATTTGTGTGCGATAAGCCCGATTTCCTTTGCCCAGTTCTCCCAATAAAGGCGGTCGCCGCATTTTTCCACAAGTTTGGCATACATACCATCCTGCAACTCTCCAAACCGCAATTCCAACTGACGGGCAATCTCGACATTCTCCATTTGCCGTGCTTCTTCCGCTCCTTCCTGAAAGCCAAGCCCCGGTCTGCCAATTGTAACGGACGGTGTATAGGACTGTTTATTCGGTTTTTGCTTGTTAAGTGCAATCTTGTTCACCATCGCATTGAAACGGTCATCATGTGAACGAAGCGCGTTCAGAATTGCCCAGACCACATCGAAAGTCTTGCTGTTGTCAAGTGCTTCCTCTGCCGAAACATCTGAAGGTACTACAATCGGGATTATGATATATCCGTACTTTTTCTCATCGGGCAACCCTTTGTGGAATGTACGCATTACACGACCAACCGACTGCACCACGTCCACCTGAGAGTTGCGAGCGGAAAGGAACAGCACGGCATCGAGCGACGGCACGTCCACTCCTTCGGACAAACAGCGCACATTAGTCACGGCACTCGCGTTCATTGTCCGATTCTTCTGCCAGCCATTGGAGGATTCCGTTACGTTCCTGAGAGTTCATTGAGCCGTCAATATGTTTTGTGGCTACAGAAACAGTATGCGAAAGGCTCTCCGTATCAAGATTTTCTTCGTACTGTGCGGATATTCTCGGAAGCACCGAAGTTACATATTTGGAAGTTCCTGCTTTCGTTTCACTACCTATCGAGGAACAAAACGCCACGGCACGGCGCATCATTCGTGGGTCGGCATCCCATGTGCGATGGTCGTCACCCTGTATCATTTTCGACAGTCCATTGATTACGCCTATAAGTTTGGATGTGTCGTCAAAATTCAACTCTGTGGTGGAATTGGTTATATCACGCTTGATGTTGTCCGGTACGTCATCCTCGCTGACAGTAAGGACAAGTACTTTGTAATCGGTCAGTAAGCCATTCTGTACGGCGTAGGAGAAATTCACCCGGTAGAACTCTTCCCCGTAAAGTGCCTTGTCATCCATCGAACAAAGAACACACTCCTTTTCCGAAGCTTTTATCTTGGCTGATTCACCATACAGACGCGGAGTGGCAGTCATGTAAAGACGTTTCCTGCCTTGTACGTTATCGTCAGAGTGTATCTTGGTGAAATTACTCTCGTCCCTGTTAGCTATTTTTACGCCTGTCGTGCGGTGGGCTTCATCGCAGATGATGAAATCGAATATTCCGTATGCACCGTTGGTTTCGGAAAGGATTTCCTGTTGTGCCGCTGAAACAGCATCAATGGACTGGTAAGTGGAAAACACGACTACCAGCCCGTCATGGTCACAGTATTTCTTCAACTGCGAGGCAATGGACTGCGGATTGGTGGATGCTGGTACAGCAAGGTCAATAATACTGTCGTCCATGTCATCGAAGTCCTTGCCTGTCTTGCGCGAGGCTTTGGAATCGGAACAGATACAGACAGCCTTGATGGGTTTCTTTGCGTCCGCAGACCATGCGTTGAGTGATTGCCCCAGCAAGGCAATGGACGGAACCATGAACAGTAAAAGCCCCTTGTTTCCAAGTAACTGCTCGGCAATGAGTAGCGAAGTGTAGGTCTTACCAGTCCCACAAGCCATAATAAGTTTACCCCTGTCATTGCCATCCACAATATAATGAGTATAAGCCTTGGATATGGCATCCAACTGGTGCTTACGTGGCTTTTTCCCTTCCACGAGTGCGGAGTTCCCTGTAAGTCCGTCCATCAGTTTTTGCCAGTCCACAGGCGAGGATTCAAGGTCAGCCATACCGATACGTGTCACGGGCGGCTCTTGATTACGGATGGCTTCCTCAGCGTTGCTCCCCCAATGGTTAGTAGTGGAAATCCATACACGGTTTGAAAAACGGGTAGTCTGAAAAGTAACCTCGTTTGCGAATGTCCGGCTGGAAGTGGCGAGGAACGAATCCACGGCTGGCTTGTCAATTGCAGCATCCTCGGCATAGCACTTACACTGTATTGCCCAATAGTCGCCCATTTCCGTTTTAGCCACAAGGTCTATTCCGGTATCAGTACCACCGAAATCCTTGCGTCCCGGAAACTCCTCCCACAGCCACACCTTTTCAAGCTCATTATAGCGTGGGTCTGTCAATAACCATGAGCGCATCAGACGCTCGAACTTTGTACCTTTCTCCTTTTCTGTAAATGATTCGGTACGGAATTTATGCAGTATATCCTTGAAATTCATCTCTTGATAAGAGATAAATGCAATTGAAATTATATTTGAGAATCAGCATATTCCGTATCTGCCAAAAGGGATTCACTCAACTTTCATATAGTTTTTATATGATTTATCGCATTATCAACAAGCCATTTATGCTCAATTTTCAGTATTTTGTGTACCTTTGCATAGAAACTATAACTCTTATCAAGAGATTCGGATATTTGCTAAACAAGTCTCATTGAGAAACTTCCATTACAAGTCTTTCAGGATAAGACTGTTTGCCTTGTCCACTACACTTGTATCAAGCGAAGCAAGATAGATGCGAGTGGTTTCCTCCGAATCATGTCCCATGCCTTCGCTGATAACTGCAAGCGGTATGTTCTTGCTCTTGGCGATGCTTGCCCAAGCATGACGGGCACAATACATACTTAGCGGAAGAGCCAGACCGACCAACCGGGCTATCCCTTTCAATGCGATGTTTACCCGGCAGAGTGCATTCCTGTACTGTACCCGTTCATCGGTACGCAGGTCAGTGATTATCGGCAGCAGGTATTGCGTGGCGGAATGACCTTCATATTTAGCCACAATATCTCCCATGCACTTCTCCCACTTGATAGTAAGCAGTTGCCCGGTCTTTCTTCTCCGGTATGTGAGGATACCATTTTTCAAGTCCGACTTTTTCAGGTATGCTATATCGACAAACGACATTCCACGGGTATAAAATGAAAAGAGGAATATGTCCCTCGCATAGTCCAGATGCGGCTTCATTTTCAGGTCAAGTTCCTTGATGTGCTTGATGGTTTTTAATGGTACGGCACGTTTCACGGTCTTGTCAATGCCCGTGTAAACATGCTTAAACGGAAACTTCTGTTCTATCAAATCCTTTTCTACCGCACGGTTATAGACGGCACGCAGTATGCGCATATAGAACGATATGGTGTTGGGGCAGTTGTCGTTGGCTTTCAGCCATGCCTCATACAGCATCATGGCATCGCTGTCTATCTCGCATAGAAGAATATCCTGCCCGTCACGGAATTTCATGAAGCTGGCAAGCGTAACGGAGTATGTTTCCGATGTGCGGATTCTGTTCAGCCGCTTTAACTGCTCTATGACACCTTGCATGAAAGGGAACAGTGACTGTTCGTCCGCTTGTCTGTTGAATTTCAAGACAATGTCATCCGATGTGTAGCTTTTGTTTCCTCTGTCATATAATGCGATGATTGTTTTCAAGCGTTTAATATCCCATTCGATGCTGCTTATAACAGATTGCAGGTAGTTTTTCCGGTCTATACTTGTCCATGCGGGAATAATGACTGCCGATATTTTATCGTTCCATTCGCTTTCAAATATCCGGCAGTCCGTCCTGATTTGGCGGACTACGCGGTTGTGTATCACCTGATAATAGATGCTGCCCTCCTTGCCATTTACGGAAGAAGGACGGAATTTTACCTTTACTGATGCCATTCACGTTACTTTTTATTATTGCCATTCACTTGTCTTACCTTCAAACTCTCCTGCATCAGGCTGTCGGAAACGGTTTTCAAGTCCCTGTCATACCCGTCAGCCTGTCCGCGCACCCATTCGATGGCTGTTTCATTACGGTGAATGTCGAACACATCGTTCAGCCAAAGTATCTCTTTGGGACTACACCCTCCCCATGAGCGGATGGCGCGGAACTTCAGCGCATCGTCCTCATACTGACGCTTGGACTGCCAAAGCTCGATGTTTCCCCAGATGGAAAGACCGCAAACGACACCCATACCGACCAGAAGAGAAAAGACCTTACTTGACCGGATGTCGAAGCTGTGGCGGTGGATATGTTCCTGCGGCTCGTCCAAACTTTGGGTAAATGATTCCTTCAAAGCCCACAGAAGTTTTAGAATCCTGTTCGATGCCTTTACCTCCGCTTCCGCGAACTTGGTCAGCATGGCTCTGGTCTGTTCCTGATGTTCCCTTGCAGAATTGTTGAACAACTCCTTCACGGGTGTCAAGTCCATAGCCAGAGCTTGTCCGCCTGACTGGTTGTTGCTTACTTTTGGAGTATTCTCCAACTTGTTGTTGATGCTCTTTAAGTTACCCTTAATGTCCTCAAAGAGCGCATACACTTCGTTATTATCCATATTTATAAACTGATTTTACGTTGTTTCTTTTTCTTACGTTTTAACTGTTCCTCAAAAGAGTTCTCATCCGCTTGTCCACTTGTGGCATCCGGCATGAACAGCCCAATTGAATTGCTATGAAAATCATTGTTATTTGTTGGTTCAAATTGCAGTGTCGGCTGTTCTGACACTTGATTGCTTGTCATCGTTCTTTGCCGTTCCTCCTGCCTGTTGGCATTCAGAGCCGCATCTATCTTGGAGTAGCTGAACTGCCTGTCAATCTTGGAGCCGCTGAATGAATAGCCGTTCTTGGAGAAGACTACACCCTGCACCTCGTCCGACTTGCCCTTGTACTTGAAGCGCATTTCTACTCCTTGCTGTTCCAGATTAACGGCTAACTGCCGCCAGTTGCCGCATCTTAAGACTTCGGATTTAAGCAGGGAATAAAGCTCGTACTTGGTCTTGTCCGGCTCTTTCAACCTGTGCCTTTTCACCTGCTCTTTGCTGCTTGCGAAGTACAGGTTGTACTTTCTCGTCAGTTCTTTACAGATGCGCGTGCTGCGTATCCGCTCATTGCGGTCGCTGATTGTCCTACCGTCGTTTGCGATGCGATTGAACGCTATATGCACGTGCGGATGCTCCTTGTCGAAGTGGCGCACTATAAGAATCTGCGTGTCCTTTACACCCATCTTCTCCAAGTATTCCAATGCGATTCCTGCCATTGCCCGGTCGGTAAGGCGGTGTTCGTCCTCCTTGGAGAATGCCAGCGCGATGTGCCTGACAGACTTCGTGACCTTCGGATTCATCTTTGCTTGTGCCTCAAAACTGTTTGCAATGGTCTCCTTATTTTCTGCAAACAAGCCATCGCATACGAGGATTTTAGCATCCTTTTCCTTGTCAAGAATGTAGTTTACCACACCCCTGAAATTGCTTCCCTTGACGATTTTAGCTATCATAGGAGGATAAGGTTGAGCAGTTCCTCGATACGTGCCACGAGCACACGGCACTCCATCCTCACCATGACAAAGCCTGCGGCATTCGCTTTGTGTGCAAGCTGGTTCAGGTTGTTCGCCATGCCGCACAGCTTCCGGACATAATCCGTATGTTCCGGCGTGAGCCGTTCCTTCACGTGGCAGCTTTTCATGCACTCGCGCAGGAATTCCCCGGCGGATATGCCCGCACTCCGAGCCTTGCCTTTCAGGGTGTAGTAGTCCGATGTAGCCATCTTCACTGTGAGGCGGTATTTCAGCTTGTCTGCCGCTTCTTTCTTGGGGCGCCCTCCCTTGTTTCTTCTACTAAATTTTTGCTTTTGTTCCATCTGTAAGATTCAAATTCTAATGTCTATAATGTTGATACTGATTAGACCAGCGGGATGTAGCTTCCACGGAGTTCCTAAGTGGGAGCAGGCGGTTTCTGTATGCCCGAAACACAAACTTGCTCCCCTCAAAACTCCGTTGGATTGGTTCAGAGTAACTCCGAATAACCTCCCGTAAGTCCGTTCCTTAATTCTCAGAGTTTACGCCATGCCTCGATGTCCTCCCCGTAGGTGTCAAGGTGATGGCGGGCGATGTTCTCCATCACTCCCGACACGCTCATCCTGCGACTGCCGAACAGGCTGACGATGCGGTCGAGGGCATCGCGTGTGTCGCGGCTGAGGAACACGGGCTTCCGGTCTTCGATGGACGGTACCGGGAGGAACATTGCCTTGTATTCCTCCAGCGATGCCCTGCGTTGCTTGCCGCTGACACGGTGTACCACCTGCGGGCTTCCATCCGTATTTTCCTGCACGGCTTCACCTGTTTGTTCATTCATGTTCTCATCCGTACCAGCCTGTACATCCTTGTGCTCCTGTGCCGGCATACCGGCAGGCACAGGGGCAGGCTTCTGCTCTTCCACTTCCGGCTTGGTTCCCAAAAAGATTTTCAACTCTTCATCCATAGTCTGGTTGCTTACGTTCTTTCTCATACTTGTTTGAATTAAATGTTTAACAATAGTGGTCGTAGTGCGCACATTTGACCGATTATCGGCAGCAAAGAAAATGGATATAATGCAGGAAGTCAAATACTTGGATTGGCTGTGACAATAATGTGGCATTTTGCATTTTTCATGTATGATTAGTGGTGGATGATTCACCGATTTGCCACAGAGATAGAAAATAGCCGTTTCATATTTAAGGGCTTAATCTGACCGGATAAGACGAAAATAAAAATGTTTTCAGGGGGCTTGATTGGAGAATCATCTTGCAGTACATGGTATCCGAAATGCGCCACAGGCTACCGTACCAGTGCCAAATGCTGCCACGATGCTGCGGATTGGTTGGAATCTGCCGAAGTTGGCTTTTCTTTGTACAGTCGGCAACCGGAAGAGCTGTTGCGGAATATGGAATTAAGCCAATCCCTACCACTTACAGCCACAAGCTGCCAGTCAGTAATAAAGCCATTGTCCGATGTTGGTATTGGCTTTACTTTGCAGACAAACAGGATTACCAACAATAAAAACAGTATATGCAATGAATGAATTTGTGATTATCTCGAAAGACGTGTTTGAAGAAATGGTCGGGAAGTTCAGCCGCTTCTCCGACCGGGTGAATGAAATCCTCGGCAAGAGGGATGAAGGTCGGCTCAGCCGTTGGATGGACAATCAGGAGGTCTGCCAACAGCTGCGCATCAGTCCCCGTACTTTGCAGACGCTTCGCGACAACGGAACGCTGGCTTACTCCCTGATTGGGCATAAGATTTTCTACAAGCCGGAGGACGTGTTGCGTATCGTCCGGCTTGTGGAGGACAGACGAAAGGATGCCGCCTGCCGGGGCAAGACTATCTGAATGTAATTGAATTTATTGTACCACTAAATCCACTGTAACAAATGAACGGAACGATTATGACAAACGATGAATGGGCTGTCGGCTTCATGGAGCAATTGGACACCATGCTTGACGGCATTGAAAGTATGAACGAAAAAAGCAAGGCTTCATTCGGTAATGAACGCTTTCTGACGGACAAGGAAGTGTCGGCATGGCTCAAGGTGAGCCGACGTACCTTGCAGGACTATCGCAACAATGGTATGGTATCTTATTATCAGTTGGGCGGCAAGATTCTCTACAAGGAATCTGACATCGAAAAGCTGGTGATGGGCGGGTATCGGAATGCCTACCGAATGGAAACGTAATTTTGGCAAGCGTGAAATGAGAAGAAGCCGATGGCGACAGGTAAACTGCCCAGCCAACGGCTTCTTGCATTATTATCATTATAGATACGAGTGGTATTAACACCTGTATCGTGGATTGGTGTCGGATAGCGAAAAGAACAAATGAAAAGGCTTCTCACGGTAACACAGTCTTTTCATGATGAACTTTCTGAAAACCATACATTCCCAGCTGCGTAGCTGGAATGCAATGGCTATCACCATTTCAAGGCTGTACACCTCATAGCGTATTCTGTCGCCCTGTCTGATATATCGTTTCGTTTCCTCTTCCAGCAATTCATGGTTTTTGTAGATGGCGCTAATTGCCTTATGGATATCATAGCAGAATACCATAAACAGGTCTGCCATTTCCTGCTGTGTCATCCAAACGGGAGCGGTCGGCATGGCGACCACTCCATTTTCACTGATTGTAATGATTTCCCGTTCCATAATGTATGTTTTTAATGTTCTCCCTGTCTTTGTTCCACTCCGGCATACGGAACTTGTTCCCGATGCGCTGGGTCAGCTTCTTTACATCCTCGTCCACTTTCTGGTGGGTAAGTCGGGAATAGATTTGCGTGGTGCGCATGTTCTTGTGTCCCATCATCTGGCATACGGTTTCCAACGGAACTCCCTGTGAAAGAGTTATCAATGTTCCGAAATTATGTCGTGCCATGTGATAGGTAAGCCGTCTTTCAATCCCGCATAACTTGGCGAGTTTGGGCATATTGTTGGTCAGGGCGGAACGGCATGGCATATTGAACAGCCTGTCACCTGTCCGCTCTCCCTCGTATTTCTCCAATATCCTGCGTGGAATGTCAAGCAGGCGTATCGCACACTCGCTCTTGGTTTTCTGACGTTTGAGTTTTATCCACAAATTTCCCTTGCCGTCCTTGCTTAAATTACTTGTATTCAGGTTGCACATATCAATATAGGAGATACCTGTAAAGGTGCTGAAGATGAACATGTCACGGACGAGGCAGAGGAACCCGTTCGGAACGGGCGTGTGCATGAGCTTTTGTAGCTCGTCCATCGTCAGATGGCGGTGTTTCCTCAGTGCCTTTTCAGGGATGAACGAGGCAAACGGGTTATAGCGGATTGTACCTTGCGCCAGTGCCGTCCTTGTCATGGTCTTCAGTTTTATGATATACCCCTCCACCGTGGCAATGGAATATTCCATGTCCGTCCGTAGGAAATTGTCATATTTTTCAATGAAGGCATAATCAAGCTGCTTTAACGGGATGTCTTCCGCACCGTAGCAGTCATGTATAAATTTCTGGAGGGTTTTATAGGATGCCTTGTGGGCTTTCAATGTGCCGTAAGCGCGGTTAATACCCACACGCTTGGCATATTCCTCCATGTATTCACGGTAAAGTTCCAGCAGTTTCCGTTTGTATTGCCCGACACCGTTCACTGCATTCTTGACAAGTTCAGCCGTGATGTAGCCCTGTTCGTCAAGTATCTCCCTGTAATGGCGGTGTATTTCTTCCTCCAGCCTATCAATTTTTACGTTAACCTCCTTTGCGATACGGCTTTTCCCCGTCAGGCGGTACTTCTTGGCGTCCCACAATTCCGGCTGCACTTCCATTTTCGTGGAGAACTGTGCGACTTCGGTATTGATGGAAATTCTTCCCATGAGTGGGCACAGACTGTTCTTCTTTACCTTTTGTCGGTTGATGTAGAACAATACCGCGAAAGTATTGTAGGAGGTGCTGCGTTCTTTCTTCATGGCTTCATTCTTTTATTGTGTCCGGCTTTGGTTTTCGATGTCGCTGTCTGGAACGTTGCATCCTCAGCCAATGGGTTATAGTCGAATTTGTCATCAAGACGTTTTTGCAGCCTGCCCATATCCTCGCTTACCTTGTCATGGGTCAAATGTGCATAGATTCGGGTGGCACGCCAGTCCCGGTGTCCCATCAGTTCGCGTACCGTATCAAGCGGAACTCCCTGTGAGAGAGTGACTACCGAAGCGTATGTATGCCGTGCCTGATGGAATGTGACCCGTCGTCTGATTCCGCATGCTTCCGCTATCCTTTTCAGGTAGATGTTCGTCTTGCTGCAACTGTACATCGGAAACAGCCTGCCGTTTTTGGCGATGCCCCGATATTTCTCAATGAGTTCCAGCGGAAGTTCCAGTAACGGAACATGGAACGGAGTGCTTGTTTTCTGCCGTGCGCTGTGAATCCACCATGTCCCATCCTCCGCCTGTGCGAGATTCCTTTCCGTCAGGTTGCGGAGGTCACTGAACGAGATTCCGGTGAACGCCGAAAAGAGGAACACGTCACGCACAAGATTTAGGTTGGATTTGGGCAGGGGGGTGGCTATCATCCGTTTCAGCTCCTTTTCAGACAGGAATTTGGGGACGATGGGAACATAGTCAAATGTATAGCCGACAAAAGGGTCTTGCCGGAGGTATCCACTATTGATGGCGGATTTCAGTACTCGGTGCAGGTAGCCCATCATCCTTGTTATGGTGGAGCGTCCGATTTTGAGGTCGGTGCGCAGGTATAGGTCGTATGCGGATACGAAAGCCGGATTGACGGATTGGAACGGCAAGTCCCTCACGTTATACCTCAGTCGGAGGAAGTCCTTCTGGTGGTTCAATGCCACGCAATACTGCTTGTAGGTTGCCATCGTGCGGCTTATACCGACCTTCTTGTAGAAGCTGTCGTTGCATTTCTCATAAAGGGAGATTAGCGTTTCCTGTTCGGAGGATATGCCCTGAAAGGCATTCTTCACTTCCATTGCCGACACGTTTTCCTTTTTCGCCAGCAAGTCCTTACAGGCGGAACGGATATCCACGCTTATCCTGTCCAGTTCCCTGTTCACGGCGGTGGCGGGCTTGCTCTTGCCCACAGCTCTGCCGGATTTGACATCCCACAGTTCAGGTATGGCATACACCTTGGTGCTGAACTGCACCATTGACTTACCGATACGGATTCGCCCCAATATGGGCATCGTCCCGTCGGCTCTTTCCTCGTTTTTCTTGAGGTAAAATGTTACTTTCAATTCATCCATAATCAGCTCTTTTTTGTTCACAAAATTATATTGTATAGAGCCAATCATCCGTTTGCAGAACGGTGCGGACGGGTGCAAGAAAAACCGTCGGACAACTATTTTAACCCATTGTGTACAAAGAACCTCTCTGCATCTGTCAAACCGCTGTCTGACAGTGTTGTTTTACCAAAAATGTGAATGTCCTTTTCTGCATAAACAGGTAACGTATTCGTAACGGAAAGTCTGCACATATCCGCTATATTCTGCAGTTTTGCCACTTGGCAGCGATGGGAGGAATTAGGAAGTTTACACGTGATGTTCAGTAAGTTACGCAGATTGTTACATTTTTGCATCAGCGATGCTCAATATGGTAACAACATTATAAAGGTGCATTTATGGCAAGAAAAGTACAAAAACTCTTTAAAACAGTAGATGAACTGTATAAAGGCTATTTTCCTGAACAGACAAAAGAGGAAAAGGAACGTTTGAAAAATCAGCCTAAAGAGCCGATTAGACTAAGAGTAAAAAAGCTGTCGCATAGTCTGTCTCTCTATTTGGATTTGTATAAGGATGGAAAACGGGAATATGAATTTCTTAAGCTTTATCTTAATGAGGAAACTGATTTAGGAGTGAAAGAGCAGAACCGTCAAAATTTAGAGATAGCATTTACTATTTTGCATGACAGAATTACGGAACTGAATAAAAAAGGAGCAGGAATAATCTCAGCCAAGAATAAGGTTAATTTGGTTTCTTATATTCTCTATCAGGCTGACGAAGCATTAAAGAAAAGTGGAAATCCTCATGGGTATTACTACACTCTCAATTCATTAGCAAAGCATATTACCCGATATTCTGGCGATAAAGTGACTTTTCAGCAAGTAGATAAAGACTATATCATTGGGTTTATTAACTATCTGAAAACGGCTAAAAACATCAATTATCAGCGTACTGGTTCGGAGCGTGACAAAGAGGTTTTCCTTAGTCGAAACACACAGCATAATTTATTTATGAAGTTCAAATATGTATTGCGGAAAGCGGTTAAGGATGATACTATAACTGTCAACCCTATGGATAAGTTAGAGAATAGTGATAAGCCGAAAGAAGAAGATGGAACAAGGGAATTTTTGACTATAGGGGAAATTAAAAAGTTGATAACTGTTCCATGTAGAAACAACACTTTGAAACAAGCTTTTCTATTTTGTTGCTTGGTTGGTTTACGATACAGTGATGTTGCTTCAATTACTTGGGGTGAGCTAACTCAAGACAATGAAGGGGCAAATATGCTCCGATTCAGAATGAAAAAGGTTCGTCGAAACGAAAGTAATTACCTCAGTGATGAGGCTATGAGATGGTTACCCGAACGTGGCGAAGCTACGGATAGCGATATAATTTTCACTTTACCCAAGAATGACAGTGCCAATAAACAGTTAGCCCGTTGGATAAAATCGGCTGGTATAACCAAGCGCATTACTTTCCATTGCTCAAGACACTCGTATATTTTCTTATTTACTAGAAATAAGAAACTTACAAGAAATAAACTTTTAGACAGGTAACGATTTAGAAACGAGGGAAGTTCTGTATTCTGTCTTGTTTTGCATTATTCAAAGAACGCTAACTAGTATATACAAATATAGTGATAATATAAAAGAAAAGCAAGTTTTTATTTCTTTTTTATGATACATGCCATATTTTGTATAGAGATAATTTAACAACAAACTTAATTAAGTTTATAACAGTTACAAACATTACTATTATTTATTCATAATATGCTGTATTAAAAAATATTATTCTATTTTCAAGCTTTTAATATAAGATACCAAATCACCTACCTTATTAATATTCTTTGATTTGTATCTTACTAATAAATCTGATTCATTCAACCTTATTGAGTATTTATCAAATAAGAACTTGATAAAAAGGTTCCTGCTATCCTTGTCTATAAACAAATTGTCTATAGAATCACTGTAGCACAATTTTATATCTATATATTGCCAAAGAGCAGATAATATACCGAACTCCATTTTTTTTGTAATATCGATAGAATACCCTGTTGCTTCGTTATATTTAAACTCTAAATTACATTTTGGGCAAAGGCACCTTGTATTAAATTTATTGGCAAGTTCTTTATTAGAAAATAACAGCCCTGGATGTCTTAGTTTTAGTATTTTCTGGCTGTTATTCTCCAGAATAATATTATTTGTACTTCCACAAATCGGACACTGCATATTACTATTCATTATTTTATCTCCATTGATTTAAATTATAATTAGATTCTATTTCATTCTCAACGTCATCAGGCAGTTGTGAGAAAAAGTCTAAACCTGTTATTCTTTCAACCTGGTTTACAGAATTTACATAATGGTCCAATGGATTGTTGCCAGATGTATTCTTGTATATAAACCCAATAGCTCTTGGTTTACCTTCATCCAAACCTGCTAATATAACTTTAAAGAATGCATTAGGAACACGGATTTTACGCTCTTCTCCAATATAACTTATATCGTTTTTATACAATATAGGGCCACAAGCAATATAAATAGTACCAGACTCTTCAACCCATCTTCTACAATCATCTTCCAACTCTTTCCAATCGCCTCTATTAAGATTATGATGTTGTGGACAAATGTTCGTCATATAAAAACTCTCTCTCATTGCTTGTTTGTCCCATTTGTTATCTGCTGCCGGACACATATGTCCTCTATCATATCCTGAATTACTATAATCACCTGTTTCTACAGCTATACCTCTTGGTATATCTGGATCCGGATAAAAATGTCCGGCTCTACTTTCTCTTTCTATTAATTTCGAAGAATTAAGTTCCCATGCTACCCAATTAGGTATATTAAGCTCAGGATTAAAAGATACAGTATAACCTAACCTATAATAAATATTCTCTGCCCTCTCAATAGTATTAATAGGAATCTCTAAATTTTGTGATTGTTGATAGCTATTCGAACAAGAAATTAGACTTGTACAAATAAAAATAAAAACAGAAAATATTAATCTCATAACGCAAGATGTAAAATAACACATAAAAAAAGTGATGAAGATATGTATTATTGTAACATACCTTCATCACCTATAATTAATTATTAGTTTTTCTTAGCACTTAATAGATGCCATAGTTCTCTAACCCAAAGGACAAGTGAAGATAAGACTACAATAATAAGCCAATCTATAATACCTGATACATTCAAAGTCCAATTAAGTGTGTGGAACATTGGCTCAACATTAAAGAACTCATAGAATACTTCTACTATGATAATTTGTCCAATAACAATAACACCAACTATCGTTTTGAATCCTGAGCTTAGCTTAAGTTTGAACAAGCTTTTTCCAGTTTCGAAGGAACGGGTATTAAACATATACCAGAAATGTGTCCACACAAATATTGAGAAAATCAGTGTCTGCTCATAAGGAGTTACGCTATTTGCTTCGCCCAACTGTAAAGTTAATAAGTCCATTAAACTAGTAACATCACTGTGCTGGAAAATATAAACGAATAATAGTGTCAACAGGAAGAAGAAACCACCAACACCAACAATATCGAAAGCCATAGGCTTATTGATGATAAAGGCCTGTCTTTCCCTTGGCTTATCATTCATAACTTCTGCTGAAGGAGGAAGTGAAGCCAATGCCATTGCGCCAAATGTATCCATAATCAAGTTCACCCACAACATTTGTGTAACAGTTAGTGGTGATTCAGCACCCATAAATGCTCCAACTAGAACAATAAAACAAGCTGCAACATTTACAGTTAACTGGAATAGTAAGAAACGTTGAATATTCTGGTAAAGAGAGCGACCCCACATAACAGCCCTACCAATACTGCTAAATGAGTTATCAATAATAGTTATATCACTAGCTTCTTTAGCGACTGAAGTACCAGCACCCATAGACAAACCAACATGAGCGGCTTTCAAAGCAGGAGCGTCATTAGTACCATCTCCAGTAACTGATACAACCTGATTCTTCCTTTGCAGAGATTCAACCAAACGCTGTTTGTCCATTGGTCTCGCTCTGGCTATAATCTTAAGATCAAGAACTATATCATCTAATTCACTGTCGCTTAATTTAGCAAATTCAGGACCAGTTATAATATGCTTATCGCTGTCAGTATTTGACCAAAGTCCAATCTGTCTACCGATTTCAATAGCAGTACCAGTAGTATCTCCTGTTACTATTTTAACTTTAATACCGGCTTTTATACATTCTGTTACAGCAGCTGGAACATCTGTTCTAATAGGGTCAGAGATAGCTACAATACCTAAGAAATTAAGACCTGTAGCAACTACCTTTCCACTTTCGATATATTTATCATTATCATCCAGTATCTGATAAGCAAATCCCAATGTACGCATAGCTTTTTTCTGATAAGCCTGAAGCTGATTGTCAACTTCTGATTTACTTACATTAGCAGAAGAACTGTTACACATTCCGTAAACTATTTCAGGAGCACCCTTTACATACAGGATTTTCTTTCCATTAACTGAAGAAGTAACGACAGTAGCCATGTATTTTCTTTCTGTAGAGAATGGTATCTCAGATAAAGTATTAGCACTCTCTTTTAAAGTTACATGGTCTATTCCTTGTTTGTGTAACCATAATAGTAAGGCACCTTCAGTAGGATTTCCAACAACATTTGGTTCAGTTCCTGACAGGTCTAGTGATGCTGTTGAGTTAACAGCAATACCTTCAGCTATAAGTTTGCTTGCCTCGTCTTCTTTAAGCTGTTGTTTATCCAGATTATAAAATTTGGTTTCATAAACCTGCATTTTATTTTGTGTCAAAGTACCAGTTTTATCAGTACAAATAACGGTAATTGCACCCATTGTTTCACAAGCATGCATTTTACGAACCAGGTTATTTGTTTTCAGCATACTTCTCATAGAATAAGCAAGACTCAATGTTACTGCCATAGGCAACCCTTCTGGTACAGCTACAACAATAAGAGTTACAGCAATCATAAGGGTGTCCAATGTATGAGCTAAGAGTCCTGACAATTCTGCCTCAGGCAACAAATATTCATGTAAACCTAAAACAGCACCTATGAATATAACCGCAAAAGTTATAATAGTAGAAACACATGCAGTTTTTGACCAGTCTTCAAATTTCTTAATAACCAGGTAAAAGAAAAGAGCAGTTGGAATAATCAAACAGCATGCCAACAGATTCCATGAGAAATAATGAGCTATTCTACCAACAATGATTAATGTAGCAAAGCCATAACTTAAATTTGTAATAAGTTCACTTAAACCATCCAATTGCTCATTCAGAGGAGTTTTAACACCTTTCCTTACACCCTGTTGAGCAGCTAGAAGTTTAATGTATTCCTTATTTTCTTCTTCCGTTAGTTCTCTCTCTTCCTTTATTTCATCATATTCTTCCAACTTTTCATCTATATCACTACCTGTCATTTTAGCGAAAAGTTTTCCATTTTCAGTAGAATCGCCAACCTTATCTACTCTATATACACCGTGTCCTTCCATTACTCTTGTACCACGCAATACATAATTAGAAGGATAAGTAGCTTCAGAATCAAATTCAGATTCAATAGTAGTTTTGCTACAAACCGGCTCTCCAGTTAAGGTTGACTCATCCATATGGAGTGTAATTGATTCCAGCAGTTCTCCATCAGCAGGAACTTCATCACCAGTACTCAATAAAACAATATCCCCAACAACAATATCTTTTTTAGGAACTACCGTTACGTTGCTATTTCTAATTACTTTTACCGGTTCGTCATTATTAACCTTGTTCAATAGGTTAAAAGCCTTGTTTGCCTTAAGCTCAAAATAGAATGCCAAACCTGTTGCCAACAGTATAGCTACAAAAATACCAGCTGGTTCAAAAAAGACTGTCAAACCTTCCCCAAGGCCAAAATATTCATAGCAAGCGATACCAATAGATAAGATACCGGCTATTATTAATATGACAATTAAAGGATCAGAGAATTTCTCTAGAAATTGTTTCCAAAGTGAATCCTTCTTAGGTGGCGTTAAAAGATTCACGCCATACTTGGCACGACTCTCAACAACTTGTTGGTCGTTTAAGCCTTCGTAATGTTTTCTTTTTTCCATGTATATTATGTATTAATTATTAATTTCTTCCATAAAGCCCTCAAGTCCACCTTCAAGTTGTTTACTTAAATCTTCCATTTGTTTTTTAAGATCTTTGACAGCACTTTTTGTCATCTTTGCTAGAATCTGGCCTTTAATTCTGCCTATCTCCTTTAGTTCCTCATCAGTATATTCATACTTAGATAACTCTTCCTCTATCTCTGTAAATTCATTTGTTATATTATTCCAATCTTCTTCAGAGTAATTTTCACTGTTATTATCTATCTTTTCCAACAAGGAAGATAATTCATCAACAGGAGTTTGAGAGGTTTCACAAGAAGTAAATACCAAAGGGGAAATTAAAAGAAAAAGAAATAGTTTAAAAATATTCATAGCTCAATTATTTAAAAAACTCTGTTTCGTCGATTTTAATTGTATTGAAATTATTATTTACAATACCATTTTGAATATTAATATTCAAAATATAATTAATAGTATGTTGAGAATTTTTCTTGCCAAAATCAAAGACATCTACGCTTTTTTCATAATAACAGTTACGTGTAAACTTACCATGAGTCATACCATCTTCGAATTTTTCTATCCAATCATAACCATAGGCTATCTTAAGATAATACTGGCCTTGTGGTATCTGATTTATTGTTATTGAAGAATTTTCGCTCACAAATATATATCGTATGCACCTGTCATTTGACAGGTCTATTATCTTCACAGCAATATCACAGCCCTCACCCATATTAATATCAAAATAATTGTCCTGAAGGCCATATTTCGGTTTAACCCCATAGGAAGAAGGTAGTTCTCCATCCATACTGCTATCCGATTTTAGAAGCCAACCTTCATCTATGTATTTCTTTTGTATCTCGCTTAGAACAGGTGAAGTCTCAACCTTTTCTTTTTTATTATTTGCACATCCGCTAAAAAGTAGAAGAGCAAAACATAAAATAAATATAGTTTTAATTCTCATAGAACTTAAAACAAACCATTAATTAATGCAGCAATAACAATGACCAGACCAATTATCTTACACACCATCCTTAATGCTGCCTTGTTTTTCTTTTTCTTAAAATTATTTTCGAGAAGTATAGGTATTACAAACCATATACATAACCCTATTATAACTGATATAATCATATTTCAATGTTTACGAAATAAAGAAACCAATGAAGAATATCGGTTTCTTTATTTCAGTATTTACAGTTTTAATCAACTAAACCATCACGATACATTTCGTTAACCTTGTTTTGGATAACAGTGTATTCGTCACCGAGCTTTTGTTTTCTCTCCAATCCATTGCCGTAAGTACCACGTATAACAGCAATAGCTTTCTGTTCGAGGCTACCATTTACAGGTATTGCAGATGATGTTTGAGTTTTTTTCTCTACTTTGACAACATCCGGCTTTGAACTTTGTTTAGAGTTGCTTTCTGATGAAGGCATCTCTGCTGTTGCTTTAGTAGGTTCTTCCTTTAATGTATTGTCTGTTTTCTCTACATTTGTTGAATCAACCTTTTCTGCTGTTTCTTCTGTTTTGGCAGGCTGAATAGAATCAGCTTTAGCAGTAACAGGATTCTGAGCTACATTTGTTTGTACTGATGTCTCATTATCTTTACCCACAAAAACAAAGAACAATATAGCAGCCAAAACAACTATACCCAAAAAGACCCAAAGGTTACGCTTTTTACCACCTCCTGTTTTATTAACAGGTTCCTGCGGAGCTGTATTCTTTGGTTGTATATCTTGTTTTACATCAGAATCAGCTATCTTGGTCTTAAGAGTAACTTTTTTCTTTAGTTGTACCATATTAGCAATTTACAATTAATTCAAAGCCAGGAATTTTCTCATATGCAGTGCTTAAATCCATTACATTGCTTTCGTTCTTCAATGCATAAACTCCATCCTTATTCTTAATTGAACAAACGCAGTAAACATGGCCTTCCTCTTTAGAGTCTGCTAACACTTCCAGATAGTCACCTGAGTCACTTTGAAGTTCTACACGTCCACCTTCGTCAGCATAGGTAACATCTTCACCTTCAACGGCAGCGTTATAATTCACGATACAAACATAAGCTGTGTCGATTTCACTAAGACTGGCAATATTTATTTGTTCTGTTTCCTCACCACCTGGAGCCGGTTCTTTATTATCACCCATGTGAAGCATAAATGGGAATTTGCTTAAATCACCTAGGTCAGATTTCTTTCCTCTATATTCATTAGAGAATATACCACCGATTGAGCCGTCTTTTTTCTTAAAGAATAGGCATAAATCAAGGTCTGTATCAGAAGACCAAATAAGTTTTACTTTAAGTTTACCAGAGAAAGTGAAAGCAGCTTGTTCTTCTTTTCTACGAAGAGTAATTTTCTTTTTTAATGTTACTTCAGCCATAATTATAAAAATTAAAAGTTATTATTCGCATATTAGTGAGAACCCAGGTATTTTATCAAAAGCAGTACCCAAATCCATAACAACACCTTCATTTATAACAGAGTTAATACCCTCATTATTCTTGATACTACATACATGGTAAACATGTCCATCCTCGGTAGCATCAATCAGGACTTCCAGATAGTCACCTGAGTCACTTTGTATTTCTACTCTACCTGAATCCTGGGCAAAGTTTACCTCTTCTCCGTCTATAGCTTTACTGTAATTTAATACGCATACATGCGCTGTATCTATATCATTTAGACTGGCAATATTGATTTGCTCTATAGATTCTCCCCCAGGTGCCGGTTCTGCTTCATCTCCCTTATGTAACATGAAAGGGAATTCAGACAAATTACCTAAATCAGATTTTTTCTGACGGAATGCTGAAGAGAATACGCCTCCGATTTGTCCATCTTTTCTTTTAAAGAAAATACACAAATCCAAGTCTGTTTTAGACTGCCACAACAATTTTACTTTTAGCAGTCCATCAAATGTAAATTCCGCTGGCTTTTCCTTACGGCGCAGCGTAATTTTTCTTTTAAGCTGTACTTCTGCCATATGTTATTAGTTTAAAAAGTTAAAAATAATCCATTCTAACCCAATTCATTTTTTTTAATATCAGCTTTTAAAGAAATCATCTTTTGCAGATGGTTTCGTATGCTGTTTCTGTTTTGATTTCTCTAATTTAAAAGAATCAGAATCAAAGAAACTATCACCTGAAGATTCCTTTTTCTGACTATTCGTATTAGAAGGAACACTCTTGCCTTTATTTTGACCTAAGCTGTTCCCTTTAGGACTATCGGAGCCAAAGAAGTCATCACCTGAAGATTCTTTTTTCTGCCTACTTGTCTTATAAGGAGTTTCCTTATTTTGGTCTAAGTTGTTTCCTTTAGGATTATCAGTGCCAAAGAAGTCATCAAAAGAAGAATCTTTAGAAGGTCTATCTATTTTTACTGGAGGTTTTCCATACTCTTCAGTATTATTTGGCATAGGAGAAGATATATGTTTCTTTCCACTATGTTTATTCTCCCAGGCTTCTTCTGCATCAAAAATTTGTTTACGAAGATTCCTTATAATATCACTTCTGTCAGGATATTTCTCGTGTAATACCTTGATAATTTCTTTAGCTTCAGGCCATTGTCTATCAGCAATAAATGTTTTCACATTAGAAACCAAGCTCTCAAAATTCTTTTGATCTTGAATTAGCTTGAACTTGTCCTGTGCCTTTTCCAAATATCGTTTAATAGAATCATCAGATTTTATAGATAATGCTTTGTTGCATAGCTCTATAAGTTCTTCCCAATGTTCATTAAAACTTGCTTCATTTATCTTAATCTTTAACGATTCAAACAGCTCTATATCCTTAAGATATTTGTTCCGTCTTTCTTTAAGATAAACTATATGCTCATTCCATTTTCTAGGATTCTGAATATCCTTGTCAATGAGCTTATTGCATATTTCTATGGCTATGTCAAAGTTATCTTCTTTTTCGGCCTTAGTAAGTTCCTGTTCTAATAAGCCCAATTCTTCTTTATGCTTCTTCTGTATATTTTGGATTTTGGATATACGTTCCTCAATCTCTTTATTATTAGAATCAGCATGCTTAGCCTTATTCAGTTCTTCTAATGCTTCCTTATATAATTTCTGACCAATAAAGGTGTCAGCTCGTAAAAGAAACTCTTTAAGGCTTTCTGTTAATTTGATTTTTCTTTGTGATTCAGTAAGAATACGTTTTGCCTCAGAAGAATCAGGGCGTAATTCTAAAGCTGCCTCACTCTTTGAATAAGCATCCTGCCATCGCTGTGAGTTCAAGGCATCCTGAGCCATCCTGATGGTTTTATTATATTGCTCATTCTTGACCTTGATTTCGGATAGCTTTCTGTTTGCTTCATCCAACATTTTCTTTACTTCCTTATCATCAGGCTTTAAAGTAAGAGCAATGTTTAGAAGATCTATCATGCTGCTATAGTCGCCTTTCTTCTCATAAGATTCAGCGTCAACAATGGCGGCATTGAACTTTCTCTCATCTTCACGCATAGCAGCATTAGCAAGATCAATTTCTTCCTGCTTCTTAAGTGCAGCTTCTCTAGCTTTTCTATCTTCTTCTGCAATTTTAATCTGTTCTAATTGTTCATAAGAGAGATTTTCGATATTCTTTCTTAAACTATCAAATTGAGACAAGTCCATTTGACTGTAAATACCAACAATCTCAGGAATATCCTTATTCCCAAAAGCAACTATATTGTTCGGAGTTACAGGATAACGCTGTAATAACTCTTCCTTGAACATGCTATTCTTAAATGAATCACCTATGAAAATAATATGACTTATATCTGAGAATACAATATCAAGTTCTTTTACATATTGAACAATATTGTCAACTACATCATTGACTATTGTTTTGGTTCTTTCCTCAATAACATTCTTCAGAATAGTAGCATTCTGCTTATTATGTGGGGCTCTGGAGAAAGTTATATCGTTATATATAACAGGACGACCAAACTTGGTGTTGTCAAGTTGTAATAGCCATCTTTCCAGATTTTGGTTCAATCTGTTAATTTCCTCTTCCTCTTCCTCTTTTCTTAGGAATTTAGTTGAATTATTAATTTGCCAAACAATCTGTTCCAGTAATGCCCGGCCTCTCAAATCAGTTCCATAACCTCTTAGGAGTCCTTCATTTCCTTGTCTAACAAAAACATTATTACTTTGTTTGTAAACGACATATCGGAGATTCTCATTGCAAGCTGTAATAACGAGAATGCAATTTGAATCATTCAACAGGCCCTTTTTATTGGAAAGTTCTACAGCTAAGTGAGAGATTCTAGCAACACTCTCTTTGATAACAAAATTATTCTCTTCCAATATATCGAGAAAAACCTTCTGGGCGGCATACGAAACATCAACTGAAAAAGAGATGTAGGTATCTATTTTCTCATTTTCATTAAAGTCCCTAGTTAGGTGTTCAAGTATATCAGATGCCTTAAAGATTTCTTTCAAACTAACATCTTTTCCAAATCTTTTAAAGGTTTCATCTTCTTTTACGACTTTAGAGAATATATCACCATAGTAATGAAGCTCCTTATCCAGATAATGCTTCTGATAAGATTTACCATAAATAACTCTATCATTATTAATATCTTCATAAAAATAGAGCCAAATACGGTCTTCCCTATTAGGCAGATCTATACGACGAGGTATATTGTCGTAGCAGACTGCTGCGGCAATATACCATCTGTCTATATATAGTGATAATGTCTTCATTAACTAAACACTTTTTTTATTAATGTTTTCTCCAGGAAGCATGAGCCTTCTGCTATAATCAAAGGTTGATGATAAGCGAAAGAACCACCATTATTTACTTTTCGTTTGGCACTCTTATATTCGCTGTCCTGGCAAATGAAAGCTCCTACCTTATTTGGAAGATCGGCGAAATCATTTCTGAGTTCAGCGTCCATAGTGCATAATTTAGTTTTTACACTTACGAAATTGATAAAGATATTGAAAAACTCTTCAAAACATTCCATGCTTGTGAAGTCAAAGTAATTCATATCATTATCGAAGTATTCACCGGACAATTCATCTGTAGGCAACAACTCTCTAGATGCACCCTGTGAATTTGTAAATCTTACACCTATCTCACCACAGATATCGCTATGATTATCTACGAATACTTTATTTAGATCCTGCATATCGCATAGACCTTTAGCAACCTCTGCTTTATTGTCAACCTCGATTTCGTCTCTGTATTTAACATCCAGTTCCCTATCAATTATACGTTTAACACCGGCATTGAGACATGATTTATAATATCCCATAGTGGTACTGTTACTAGCAGCATTACGGAGCCAGTGGAATAAGCGACCACCTTTACCAAACGATAGAATATCAATCCTAGTAATATTGTCAAGATTGTTATCCTTGATAGTCTTTCCAATAAGCATACCAGAATAGTAAAGCAACAATCCTGTTACATATGCAGGTAAAGTAAATACTACTTTTGCATTATCAGCTATAGAACTATAGAATTTATCGTAGTCTTCTTCTGTCTTCAGCTGATCAAATATACTATTGAGGTAATAAGGGGCCTTCTTCTTCTCCTTAATTATTTCCTGTATATTTGCTACAAAAACCTTTGTACTCTTTCCTTCATGGAAGTTCAATAAAGCACGTCTAAAGTCATCAGAATTTATAACAGTGTTAAAGAAAACACCGGCAGCAAGTCTCACAGAACTTTCTCTGAAAAGTGAAGCCTGATTACCTTTTTGCGGATTCTTAGCCAATAGAAGAATGTCGCTTGTAGAACCACCAACATCAATACCTAGGAACATATTATTATTGTTAAGACCGAAGTTGTTATTTGAAAGTGCATAACTACATACGGCTTCAGCTTCTGTGATATTCTCATCATTGATAGACGGTTTCCTACCCATAATAGGTGTCATACGAGACAATTCCTCAAATATTCGTCTTAATTCGTCAATGTCAGCCTCCATCATAGAACCTGGATAACTCCAATTTATTTGAGATGGTTTAATTTTATTCTGGTAAAGGAAGGCACATGTTTGTAACCAAATACTTTTTAAGAAAGCACGTTTCTTCAATAAACCTTTATCATCATTCAACCATTTCATGTTATAATGAAGATTACCAGCCTGTGTTTCTATAATAAATTCATCCATGTGATTGACCAAAATATTAGGACGATTTACAGGAACACCGCCTTGTATTTCTTCTGATATACCATTCTTAGTATAACGAGTATCATGTTCATGAAGCCATGACTTTAATTGACCATTATTGGATTCATAGTTAGTGAAGAATAGGAGTTCGTCATTCTGGGCAATTGAACGAGTATCCGTATTTTCTTTACCAACTATAACTGACCTATAATTCTTAAACTGAACCGGTTGGGCACCTCTATTTCCAGCGTTAAAGTAAACACAAGTGTTATTACTACCAAAGTCAATACCTACAACAGCAGTATTTTGTACATCAACATTTGATAAATCCTTAACTACATCAGGTCTGAACATTAATATACCTGCGCCACAAGGTTTGCCAGCCTCTTTAACTTTAACGAGAACGCCAGCCATTGGCTTATCAGTGCTTATAATATCATATTTAATCAAATCTGTACCTTGACCATGAGGATATGTAACAAGTTGTTTAACATCAACCTGACGATCTTCTTCTGGTGCTATCTCATAATCCGAAGTTAAGAACTCACCTCTTATATTTCTTAGTATCTTACCTTCAGATTTAAAGAATGGTATAAAGTTCTCATTTACATCACTTGTAAACTCAGAATATAAATAGTATTTATTCCAATTTTCACTGACAAAGTTAGGCCATAAAATAACTCTGCCATTAGAAGTCATCCATTGAATCTTGTATTCTCTCTTGTTAAGCGTAACAGGTTCACCGTCAATTTCAACTACCAAAGTTACAGCTAACTGACCAGCATCATTTATCTTGGCAGTAAGTTTAGTGTTTCCTGAAGTTGAAGAGTAACCCAATAAAGAAGACAGACTATTTTTTAAGATGTCAATGCCTTGCTCTGATAACGGCAGGGAAAAGTAAGAGCATGATCCATCACTTAAATCAGGAACTCTTAAGTAATACACTGGAGCCTGAGAAAGTTTTGTTAGCTCATTTTTATCTTCACACCATCCAACTACAAAATTATCCTTGCTTAAGAGGTTCTGTATATCACCTATAACCTGACAGTTACCGTCATCAAAATAAGTGAAGGTGAAATCCTGCTTCATGTAAACCGGTACATCACTCTTGAACAAATCTGCAAATGGAGCTGACAGATTACCGTATTGAGCAATAGGGCCCACTTGACGAAGCAAACCATTACCTTTAGCACTAAGTTCATTTTCCCACTGTCTGCTTACAGTCTTGAATCCTGTCAATTCTATCCTTAGATTGTTTCCTCTCTGAGAATTGATTTTAGTCTCAAAAGCCTGTTGGTTACGGTTCATGTTTTTAACAAACAAATAAACCTTTTGCACTTCTTCTGGAGTAAGATAATTCATCGGGTCCTCAAACTTTCCTTGACGATACCAATTAATATCTGAAGCATCATTACCCAAGTTACTATAATCAACACCTGTAAAACAACCGGTAAGAGGAGATGTACCACCAACAAGATGTTCTCTATAATAGATCAGTTGAATAAATGGTTGGGCATCCGGATTTCGAGCCAAGTCATCCTGGTTACTCCAAACATCCTTTTCATTGAACAGCATTCTACCAAAGGCAGAAGCTATATCATAATCTCCCCCTCTGACATCCATATAAACAGGATCAGAAAATCTAATTCTGTCAGGGTATAATGCTATTACAGCCATCAAGCCTTTCCATTCGGCATGAAGCATATTATAGAACTGTAATAGACCTTCTGTGTTTATATTGGGATCTGGTGCAGCTATGGTAGAAAAGGCAAACTTAAAAAGTTTGGCTCTTGCCCATGGAGTAGGTATACCAGAAATTAATGCACCTAGTTTTTCTGCAGAGATATCCTCTAACATTTTTCCTGTATGAATACCCTGTATATATGAAGGAGCATTATTGAAGTTGTTCCACTTACCAACTTCTCCTCCGTTCTTGTCTATTTGACTTTTTATTAGTAGAGCTTTTGACATAATGAATTAGAATTTATAAAGTGAAACAAGTGTGTTATATATTCTTTTATATAATTGTTCTCCACGATTGGTCATAGATGGCATTTCTTTTTGGTTTTCATCCTTAAATGCTCTTTTAAACTCGTTAAATTTAGAGCTAATTAATCCAACATCAAACTTATTATCTTTGCCTATACCAGTCGTTTTATATAAGTCCTTATTCCACTTGTATTTCATTAGTTCTTTTTTCTTCTGTGGTGCAAATAAAGCAGCATTCAGAATGAACTTATCATCACCACCTGCAGACCTATGAAGCTGACGTAACCAACCTTCATACAATGTGTCATCTTGATTAATAGAAAAATGGAACAATTTAAAATATTCTTTTACACCATCCTTGATTTGAGTGTTATCTATATCCAGGAAATTCACAATATCCTTTTGATGTCCTGATTTTACACTATTAACAAAATCATCCTCTCCATTGCAGAATAAAGAAAACACTGTTAGCATACCAAGTTTCTTAGCAAATTCCTGTTCCATTTCTTGGCCAACAAAATCTCTGAATTCCAATTTTCCACTGTCGTCAACAGCTCTATACAAATACTCTGTGTCATGGTTCTGCTTTCTTGTTCGTAAATCATCTTCAGGAACCTTAAGAAAATGAAGTGCAGCACAAGCGGCCATAAGCTCGATATAATGAGAATCATTACATTGGTTTGCACCACCAGTAATTGTTTCTGACTGTTCCTTTTTAGCCATAGGGTTCCAGTCCAAACCAGGAGTCCCCAACATGTAAAATTTTTGATATGTACTTTTTACAGTACTGTCATCATCATAAAACATCATTGCAACCTGAGAGTTTAATGCAAATTTATCACTGGTTGCAATAATTTTCTGATTAACCAATTCTGCTCCTGTAGGTGATTTAAAGTTAAAATAGGCAGTCAATAATGTAGACCCAAAATATGCATTATTGAGAATATTAACTGCTCCGTTACTCATTATCTCAGCAGCTTTTGATATAGCCTGAGGTATGATAGGAATCGAAGAAGCACCTGTTCCACCAAATACTGAACCAAGAATAAATACTCTAGCACCTCCATTTTGAGCTACTTGAATGAGTTTCTGCAAATATGTCTTTAATTCAGAATTTTTATTTGAACGGGCTGCTTCCAATATTGAATGATACATCATCATGGAGCCGAGATGGGTCTGTGCCCTATAACCGTGACGAAGGTTAAATGTTTCTACGTTTTTAGTCAATACCAAATCCGCTATAGCTGTTTGCTCCGGATTATTGAACTTAGTATCCCCATAGTTAAATACAGACATGAAATCGCTCTTGACTTCATAATTAGGCGAAAATTCATAGTAATTGATATTGGCCGAAAAGAAAGTTTCGTTTAAAGCTGTACGAAGTGAAGCATCAGTTCCTTTTGCTTTAACATAGGCTTCCTTTACTTCTTTCAATCTGGCAAAATTACCATTATCTTTATCTGTATCAAGTGCTAAAAGATGTATGTCTGTATCATCAAACATACCCATAGCACATAAATGAATGAGGGATTCAATGCAACGCATTCCTGTACCACCAATCCCTAATACAAAATATTGTTGAGCCATAACTTACTTATTTATTCTTTCCCCTTACCTAAAATAGAACCAAATTTTGAATTTCTGAAGATAAACATTATCAGAATACCTAGAACAAAATAGATTCCAAGAAGAATCCCAATACATGTAATATTGGTTTCAACAAACATACTCTTGAAACCGGCATTAACGATCTGTCCCTTAACAACTAAATCATTATAAAGATAAAAACCTGCTGCAGAAACTATACCTATGACTATAAACCATATTCTTCTGGTTATATAAGATTTGTCCTGACCACCCTGGTATTTGATAATGAAAGAAATAATGAATGCGATCAACAAAGCTATTAACGCTGAGATAACTGCATAAATCATTGTACTGTTTTGTAAAGCCTCCAACTGAGGTAAAGTTGTTATTCTTGTTATCATAATAGAAAATTTAATGATTAATATTTATTGCTTTTTATGTAGATGGTATACAGATTTGCATTCTTCATCATATTCTGTATGTCCTTGTCAAATAATGCTTGTTTAACACTTTCAGAAACTGAGGTGTTCTGTTTGCCAGGTAAACCTATAGCATCAAAATTGAACATTTCTTCATAATTCTCAAATACGTTTTCAATACCAGATACATTAATATCTATCTTGGTGAAGTTAAACGGTTTGCATGATAAGAAAGTTGGATTCCACATAGGAACATCAAAGTGTATGTTTATATTACCGTATTTGTTGAATTCTTCCTTGTCATATACAAATGCATTAACAGACTCAGTTAAACTGATAGAAGACAAATTCAAACCAGAAGGGGCTTCAGTTTCAGTGTAGAAGTTGTTATAGTCTGCATTTATATCGTAAACCTTAACTGATATATCAGAAATTCTAAAACCTCCATAACTGTTTCTATCGACCTTTAAGCCGGAGATAACAGGATTACCATATTGCAGTGGATCACCTGTTGTTTCATCTACAGCGCCCATAATATAACCCTCTATAGATTTCCAATCTACTGGCCAGTCTTGAATTTCATAAAGACCATAGTTTTTGTTTGATGCAGAAACAATTTCATTTACTTTACTTTTTCCATTTTCCGCCATAATTGTAGGATGACTTGCCGATAAATGGAACATTTCAACATCCGGATAATTTTCTAATTTAGTAGTTTCACATATTCTCTTATAGATATTACCTTCTAACCTGCTATCTGTAAACAAGAAATAGAATCTCTTCTTGTTATATTTCTGAGGTCCTTCTAAATATGGTTCTGCAAGTATATATATATCATGTCCTTTCTTAAGCCATTGTTTGAATACATTGGCCATATATGGATCACTGATTCCGCCACCAGCTATATTCTTCTGGTAATACTCACCGTCAGTTAAAAGCACACCTTCAGAGTTGCCATTAACGATTAAATTAGCTGCTTGCTTTAAGTCGGCATAATTTACCTCTACTATATTGCTTAATGCTTGAAATACACTTATATTTTGTTCTTCGACAATCTTATCCCCTTTTATAGAATAATAGTGTTTTGTAGCAGCAACAAATGAAGGAACTAAACTTTGAAAGAATGGTGAATGTTGTCCCAAAGTAATGCAAGTAGAATAATCTACAAACAAAGACAGATCATTCTCATTAAGTTTTGATTCATTTCCTGTATATTGAAAATATTTATTGTGGAATTCACATAGATATTTGTCGTCTGGAGCACTTGTTGAACATGAATTACAACTAGTACATAATAAAAACAATCCTATGACTGGAATACATAGATTTAATGTTTTATAAAAAAAGTATTTCATATTTATTATTATTAAGTTTGTTGATACGCATAAAAATCATCACCTCTTGTTAAGAGAGAAGATTTATATCCTAATTGTACTGTCTTTTAATAGATTATGCGATTAGAATCTTTATTTTTCCTAAATATTATCAATTTTCTAAATGATTGAGTGTGAAGAAAAAACATTTTAATATGGTCTATTTATCTATTTTGCTTATATTTGCAATGTTTTATCTCTCTCTTAACAAGAAATGACAACTTTTCCTAAACAGTTGTAGTATTATAGCTCTCTCAGAATACTGAAATTAGCCTTGTCCACTACGGAGTTATCCAATGAAGCCAGATAAATTTGCGTAGTCATTTCCGAATCATGTCCCATCCCCTCGCTGATGACGGAAATCGGAACATTCTTGCTTTTGGCTGCGCTTGCCCATGAATGGCGGGCACAGTACATGCTCAGAGTAACGGATATATCGGCCAGTCCGGCTATTTCTTTCAGTTTCCGGTTTATTACGGACATCACATTCCTGTACTGCTTGTTCGTATCTTCAAAAGGATATTTCAATATTGGCAGAAGATAGGGACTGAGACTGTTTTCCGGATACTTGCCGACAATCTCCTGCATACATTTTTCCCACCTGATAACCAGCTGCTGCCCGGTCTTTCGTCTGCGATACGATAAAAATCCGTTCTGAAGATCTTTCTTTTTCAGGTGAGCCATATCTATGAACGACATGCCACGGGTATAGAAGCTGAACAGGAACATGTCCCTTGCAAATTCCAGATTAGGCTGCAAAGACAGATCCAGGTTCTTCATGCGCTTGATGGCGGATAAGGGAACGGCACGCTTGACGGTCTTGTCCACTCCCGTATAGACATGCTTGAAAGGATTGCGCTGTTCCACCAGTTCCTTTTCCAGGGCACGGTTATATACCGCCCTCAGAATACGCATATAGAATGAACTGGTATTCCGTACGACACCTTTCCCATGAAGATAGGCTTCATAAAGCTGCATCAAATCCGAATCAATTTCAGACAGCAGAATATCCCGGTCCTGCCTGAACTGCATGAAACTTTTCAGGGTGCAGGAATAGTTCTCGGCCGTGCGTATCTTGCCCATCTGTCTGAGATGGGCGATGACACCCTGCATGAAGTTGAAGAATGACTGTTCATCCGTTCCGTTCTGAAAGGAACCAATAATCTCATCCGCCGTAAATGTACTTTTCTGATTTCCCAATTTACGAATGGTCATTTCAAACCGCTTCAGGTCCCATTTCATACGTTCCTGCAAGGAGAGAAGCAGATTGCTTCGCTCTGAATTACCGATGATGATATTGTTTTCAGCATCATTCCATTCATCTGCAAATATCCGGTAATCCGTCTTTAACTGACGGATTACACGGTTCTGGATAATCTGATAATAGACGGTACCTTCCTTTCCCTCTATGACGGAAGGTCTGAATTTTGCTTTTACACTGGCCATAGGCTATTTTTTAGATTCGTTCCCGATAGACTTGCTTTTGATGGACTTCGCCTTGCTGTCCAACTCCTTTGCGGCCTGCTCTTTCAGGCGTACCTGCTCGGTAAGGGCAGCCTGCTTCCGGACGGCATCCTCGTATGCCTCCACGTCCTTGCGTATCTGTTCAATACCGGCATTGTCACGGTTCAGTTCAAAAATGTTTTCCAATTCTGATATTTCATTCGGAGTGGCTTCACCTTTCATCTTGATATAGCGGTATTTCAAATCGTTATCCATACGGTCATTATCAGGTCGCTTTTCGATGTAGAAAGCCACAGATACAACTATTGAGTACGTTACCAGTATGATCAGGGTCCAGAATATATAAGGTGTATCTATGCTGATGCTGTGTCTGTGACAGACTACATCTGGTTCTTCCATCCTGTTCCTGACGGAAGTAGAAAGCGATTCCATCTTCTCCGATATGTGCAGGATGGTGTCTTTCTCTGTTTGGGCGAACCGTTCCAGGAACTCGTTCTGATTCTTGTGGTACGCCTGCTGTTCGCTTTTCAATACAGACAGGGTTTCCATGAACTTGTCCGGCATGGAGTTTCTTTTCAGTAGATTGGCTGTATCGCCCTTGATCATGACAAGAGCCTCCAGCACACGTTTGAAGCCTGTCTTTAAGGCATTCAGTTCCTGTATGACCTCTTTGTCCGCTTCGGCATCACCGCCCGCCGATTGAGGCATGGACAGCCCGTTTATCTTGTTTTCGATTCTCTCCAGGCATCCGTAGATGCTTTCCATAAACTCTTCCTGTTTCATAAATTCATTGACTTTAACGTTTTACACTTTAATGATTGATTGTTTGGGGCAGACTTATAATCCAAGCCCTTTCCGTTTCTTTTTCTTCTTGCGCTTGCGCAGCAGTTCGTCATACGGGATCTGTTCTTCCGGAACAGACTCGCCAAAAGAAGAAAACAACCCCAGTCCGTTGCTTTCAATAAATGCCATATTGGATGGTTCCTGTTCCTTCCGGTTGCGGTTTGACGGAGCTTGATTTTGCTTTTTAACCTCTAAATCCACTCCGGTATCCGGACTGTTTCCGCCCAGAATGGCATTCAGTTTTGCAAAGCTGAACTCCCTGCTGATTTGCGAGCCTTTGAAGGTCAGGCCGTCTTTGGTAAGGCGTATGCCTTGAATGTCACCGGCGGATTTCATTTTGCCGCCTCTTCCGACAAATTCCAGTTTTATACCCTGCAAGGCCAGACCGACCACAAGTTCTTTCCATGTCCTGGCGCGTTTCAACGCTTGCTTCACGGCATGATAAATCTCGTATTTAATGCGTTCCGAATCATGCAGTTTCGTTACATTGGTTTTGCCTTTATCCTCCGCATAGGTCAGTCCGTACTTGTCTTTAAGTCTTTTGGTGGCAATCTCATTACGCTTGTAATCGCCCTGTGAGGAGATTACTTTACCATCATAACCGATGCGGTTATAGACCAGATGGCAATGCGGATTGTCGGTATGGTGATGCCTTACCAGTATGAACTGGGTGTTCCTGATGCCCATCAGATCCATGTATTCCATCGCTATCTTAGCCATGAATTCATTGCTCAATACCGGCTTGTCTTCCGGTTTGAAGCTTAACGCGATGTGTCCGACGGGCTGTTTTATCTTCGGATTAAGCAGGCACTGGCAGTTGAAACTGTCCGCTATTTCACGGTTATTGCCCAGCAATACGCCATCGGAACCGATGATCTCGGCATTGTCCTTTCCCATCACGTAGCGGATGCAACCGCCAAAGGATTTGCCTTTCTTGATTTTGCCTATCATGTATTTCTCCTTTCCACTTTTTTATATTCGTTCATGATCACTTTCAGCTTTTCGAGCAGTTCCATGACGGCATTCCTTGTCCGGTAGAATCCTGTCTGGTGGGACAGCCTGGCAAGCTGGTTCAGGTTGTTCGCCATTCCCACAAGATTGCGTATGACGGCTGCTTCCTCCGTCGAATGCCTGGCCACAATCCTTGCTTCGAATGCGGCTTCCCGGATGAACTCCGCCAATGTGCGGTTCGCCTGTCTGCTGCGGTGCAGCAACCGCTCGTAATCAATCCTGGAGAACTTTACCGTCACGGATTTGGAAAGCTTGCGGATACCACTTGCTTTCGGTCTGCCTCTGGGTCTGGTTTTATCCTTGTCACTCATATTACTTGGTTTACTGTGATTGGTCATTTTACTGTGATGATATGTCCTGCAATCTGCGACCGTTGGGAGCGGATTGCCTCCGCGACTCCGGGAGTGGAGCGAGGTTTTCGGGATGCCCGAAAGATAACCTCGCTAACTCCCGAAACTGATGTTCCGTCCGTTGACCGCCTCTGGCGGGTTCTGAATGCCGGAATGCCATCATTCCATGATGCGGATGGATTTTGCACCGGGTGTCTTTTACAGTTTGCGCCACCGCTCGAAGTCTTCCGAATAGATTTCAAGATGCTGCCGGGCGATATTTTCCAGCAGTCCTGAAACGCTCATCCTCCGGCTTCCGAGCTTGCGGACATACTCGTCCAGCCTGTCCCTTACCTCGCAGCTCACGAATACGGGCTTGCGGTCTTCTATTCTGGGAACTTGCAGGAATGTGCTGCGGTACTCTTCCAGTGACAGCCTGCGTTGCCTGCCGCTAATCCGGCACTTGGATGCAGGAGCGAAACCGTCTTTCTCTGCCGGCTCCTGGATCCCGGATTGTTCCGTGACTGTTGGCAGGATTTCATTCCCGGCATGGTCAGTAACCTCTCCTGCACTTTCAGGGTTTTCACACTCAGGAAGGAGCTGTGACATTTCCATACCTGTCATAGCTTCCCACCGCTCTTTGTCAAAGCTTTTTCTTGTAGCCATAATCTTTGAATTTTAATAAGTCAATACAGTGGTCTTGGTATGTACCTTGACCGGTTATCGGCAGCAAAGAAAGTGTGTATAGTGCACTGTGTCAAGCAAATGGAATGAGTGTGGCAATTATGACCGGTTCTGCATTATATGCACCGGACAAACGGTGGCGACTGCTGTGATTTGCCACACCCGCACGGGCGTCCATGGAATCGGACAATGATTTCATGGCAGTATGGAGACTGAATCTAACGGACACTTTACCGGATATAGGATAACCCGTTGCAATCGTACCGGTATACTTGCTACAGTCAGTTCAGGCAGTAATAATCACATGGCGGCTTTGCTCAGTCGGGTCATACTGTCCACCGGCCATGCAACATGATGACAGATGATGAAACAGACCGTCAGCCGTCTGCAAATCCATTGCAGTGTGATTATTACTGCTTTAATTTGTACCGGGAACAGGAAATTGCTGCAGCCATGCCACTTGTTCCCTCCTGTCAGATGTATCGGATAAGGCAGTAAGCCGGCTTTGCCTTGGCGGTACAAGATGGAAACAGTATCAAATGGAAATAAACAATGAGATTATGGAAATAGTAAGTTTTGAAAAAAGAACCTTTGAGGAGATAGCTGCCAAGTTGGATTACTTCGTGCAGCGGATGGATGACCTCTGCCAACAGCATGGGAAGAAGAAGGCAGAACGATGGATGGACAGTCATGCCGTCTGCCGGAAACTGCGTATCAGCCCGAGGACATTGCAGACCCTCCGTGACAACGGCACACTCGCCTTTACCAAGATTGGCAACCGCACCTACTACCGTCCGGAAGACGTGGAACGGGTCATTGTGGATGTGGAAGAGAGACGGAAAGAGGCGAAATGGAAAGGCAAAAGCATTTAGCAGTTGAAGTATCAATTAAAGACAAACCGTATGAGTAGTGAAATCAGAGAAAAAGACCATGAGTGGGTATGTAAATTCCACTCGAATTTCGACCGGCTTCTGGCTTCGTTCGAAAAGTTGTTCAGCCAACGCCGACCTCCCGTATATGGCGATGAACTGCTGACTGACAAGGAGGTGTCGCACCTGCTTAAAGTGAGCCGCAGGACATTGCAGGATTACCGAAGCAACGGCATACTGCCCTATATTCAGGTGGGCGGCAAGATTCTGTACAGGGCTTCCGACATAGAGCGTACCCTGATGGACGGCTATAGGGAGGCGTACCGTTCAAGAAAATGAAAATCCATCCCGTTCCTTCTGCCTGCGGCCGCATGAAAAAAGGGACACCCGGAGGTCGGTTCTTCTTCTTCCTTCCTCCGGATGCCCCTTGCTTTTTCTTTCAGGTGTCGGGCTTATTTCGTACCGGTGGTCCTTACACTTACCCCTTTCGGTATCGGGTTGTCAAGTATTATCTGGTAGCATATCTGCCGTCCACATTCACCGGCTCTTTCGCCACCATGAAACCGGCGCATTTCTCGACCTTTGCCACATCGAGTATCATGCCGGCGATGAAGCTGTTGGAGAAGCGGGCGCAACGCGGGTCGTTCCAGATCGTGAAGCCGTTCTCGTCATCCGAGACGAACATGTACCAGTCCTTGGGCCTGTCTTCGTCCCTGGCGATACACAGCCTGTTTCCTGCGTGCAGGCTCAGTTCCCTGCTCAGTATCCTGCTCAGGTACATGCTGCCGTCACGGCATACCGTGATGATCCGTTTGCCTTTGTAGGTCAGTGCCGGATGGGAATTGCTCTTGTCATAAACTGTCAGTTTCATAATCATCAATATTTTATTGTTATACCTTGTTGTCCTTTATTCTTGTCATGCCGTCTCTCCGGCCATGATCAGTCTTCTTCTGGCGATGAACTTCCTGTTTGCCCGGACGGATTCCATCATCGCCTGCGCCCTGCGTGTCACCACCGAGGTCTTCTCGCCCATGTGCCTGGCTATGGTGCGGAATGAGCTTCCGGTCTCGTAGAACCGCAGCATGAATATCCTGTAATCCTCATAGGAGAAATGCCGCCTGAGGAACTTCTGTATGTCCCTTACCAGCCTGTCGCATCCGGTCAGCATCTCTTCCCGTTCCTCTGTCTCTTCCGCGCAGTCCGTCTCGCCCAGTCTTGCGAAATACTCGTCTCCGGGACTGTCGTAACGGCTTTCATCCCTTGCGCCCGACTGTAGGATTCTCCGGTAGCATCCGAAGAAATAGGATTCCAACTCATCGATCCCGCCGCTTGCGAACATGACCTGTTTCCTGACTGCCAGATAGGCGTCATGGAATGCGTCCTCGTCGATTTTTCCATAGATGGAGAGTCTCTCCTTCAATCTCGCGTATGAACGGTTAAACCATCCGTTGAATTCTTTTACGTCTTTTGTTGCCATATCCTTTTTCCATTTATCTGTTAGACATCCGGCCCGTGGTGCGGGCACTCTTGTTTCTTTGTATGCCTTACAGCCGTTCTACCTCCGGAAAAGCGTCAAGGCTCGGCAGGAAAAAATACCGGAACGCAAAGCGCGAGGATGATTTTTTCCCCGCCGACCCGCAGGGCCCGGCCTTGCGCTCCGGTGGGGAACGGCTACCTTTGCTTCAAAGAAATGAGTGTGTCCTTTTCTGCTTTTTACCGCCTGCAATTATCCTCTTGCGGTGAAAAGGAATGTCTGACGGTGACACATGCCGTCCGGTTTGCGGACTGTTTCCGTTTTTTTGTTTCCTTCGCACAGGAAACGGTAGGAACAGCTTGATTCCGCCGTTTCGTTTTGCATGAAAAATCAATGTCAAACTTAAAATTACAGGAATATGGAAGTAGTGGTCATAGACAAGGCGACTTTCGAGAGGATGCTCTCGGGATTTGAGATTTTTGCGGAAAAAGTTGAACGGCTCTGCCGGGAACAGGAGGACTTGGGAGAAAAGGAGTGGCTTGACAGCGATGACGTGTGCAGGCTGCTTTGCATCAGTCCGAGAACCTTGCAGACGATGCGGGAGAACGGAACGCTGGCTTATACCAAAATAAGCCACAAGGTATATTACAGACCGGAGGATGTGAAGTCCATCTTTCCCGTGACGGAAATGAAACGGTGTATAACAGCCGGCAAGGAAAGAAAATGCAATGTAAGCAACAAACAAACCAACCAACAAGCCAACCAACAAACCAACCAACAAACAGATATCTGACTTATGAATGACAATGGCAATATCCGGCTGCTGACACCGGAAAACGACATGCGCGTGAGAGCCTTCCTCTCGTCGCTGGAAGAACTATCGGAAAAGGTGGAGAAAATACGTGAAAACAACAAGCCGTCCCTGGACGGGGAACGCTATTATACCGACAAGGAACTGGCCGTCAGACTGAAGGTCAGCCGCAGGAGCCTTCAGGATTACCGAAACAACGGCATACTGCCCTATATCCAGATAGGCGGCAGAATCCTGTACAGGGCTTCCGACATAGAGCGTACGTTGATGGACGGGTACAAGGAGGCGTACCATCAGAATGGAAGAACCAGGTTTTAATATTACCCCATATTATGGGCATCCGCCAAGTTCAACTCTTCATTTCTGAATCCGCATCACAGGTTCACTAAATGATGCGGATTGGTTTTGTAATGCAATACAGATACACCCTTTATTGGGTATATAGTAATGTTACACCCTTTTTAGGGTATATTTCTTGGCTATGCCAAATTATATTCATACATTTACAGCCAAAACAATAGATAGTAATATGTTTGCAACCATCTCGGCAGATATAGTTTCATCCACTTCGTTATCCGTGGATGAAACTATCAGACTAAAGCAAAGGATAGAGGCCCTGTTTGCTTTGCTCAAAACAAAATACCCGGATTTTTACGGTCGTCAAATCAAAGGCGATTATATCGAGTGTGTGATGCAGAATGTATCCAATGCCCTTCGTATCGCTCTTGTTATCAAATCATGTATCAAGTCTTTCCCTATTACAGAAAACAAGAAGGCGAAGAGCTTTCAGACATATGGTATCAGGACGGCTATCGGTATTGGAAACATGCGTATAGTGGACACGGAACAGGGCATTTGGGATGGCGAGGCCATTTATATGTCGGGGCGTTCACTTGAGGGAATGAATGCCTTGAATAAAGGGACTTTGTCTGTATGTACAAGTAAAAGACAATTATCCTGCCCCTTACAGACGGTCGCATTGCTGACCGATGCCATCATGAATGACATGACCCTGCGCCAGAGCGAGGTCATTTATTACAAACTGCTTGGATTGAAGGAAACGGATATAGCCCGAAATCTGGGAATATCACAATCCGGTGTAAACAAGGCTTCATCGGCTACAAAATGGTATTGCATAGAGGAAGCCTTGAAGTATTTTGAACAGATAAATTTTAACGAATATGAATAGTTGGCTGTTTTTAAGTTTGCTGTTGGCCCACGTCATAGCCGATTTCTACCTGCAAAATGACAAATACTGCTCACAGAAAGAGGAAAAGAAATTCAGAAGCTGCTTCCTGTATGTACATTCGCTTCTTGTAGCTGTAGTATCATGGGCTTTGGTTCCGGTCAGCGATTTCGGGTTTTATGCCTTGACCATTGCCCTGTCACATCTGGTCATTGACCTTGTCAAAGCCTATTGTCCCAAAGGATTGTGGAGTTTTGCTCTTGACCAGGCTGCACATCTGGCAATATTGGCTGCTGTGGCTACCGAGTTTGATATCACCACTGAATTGCCTGTACAATTTGTGGATTATACCGGGAACTTCTCCATGCCTTTATTCATACTGGCGGTACTGTTGTGCATCAAACCTGCCAATGTCCTGATCAAGCTGGTTTTGAAAAGATACCAAATCGGAGAAACACTATCCTGTGAGAATATCAAAAATGCCGGAGCATTGATAGGAAACCTGGAACGTATTCTCACAATAATATTTGTAATAATAGGCAGGTATGAAGCAATCGGTTTTATCATAGCCGCAAAATCCATATTGAGGTTCAAGGATACGGATACAGCAAAAACCGAGTATGTCCTTGCCGGAACATTTCTAAGTTTCGGAATCGCTTTGCTTTGCGGACTGATGGCAGCATAACAGGATGGAAGAGCTGCAAAAGAAATACGACACGCTTGTCGGGAAATATAATGCATTGCTTGCCGAGAACGAAGAGTTGAAATCAATTCTTCTTCAACACGGCATTGTCTATTCCGTATCGGAAATCTCTGATAAGGAGCCGATTTTTTCTCCTGTAATATTTCCTTCTGTCAATTTTACGCCTGATGAGAAAATAGCATTGTTCAGCAGTTTTTTCAAAGGAAGAACGGATGTTTTTGCACGAAGATGGTTCAGCAGGACAACGGGAAAGGGAGGCTATCAACCGGTCTGTACCAATGAATGGCAAAGAGGAGTCTGCGACAAGAAACGATACAAGTGCCCGGATTGCCCGAATCGCAACCTTGCTCCTCTGACAAGCCGGGAAATCTACCGCCATCTGGAGGGAAAAGATGAATACGGGTGTGATGTTATAGGTTTATATGCTGTCACCCCTGACAATAAATGCTCTTTTCTTTGCGCTGATTTTGATGACAAGAATTGTACTCACGGATATAAGGAAGATGTGCTGGCTTTCATTGCCGTTTGTAGGAATTGGGGAATTTCGTACAGTATCGAACGTTCACGCTCCGGTAACGGGGCGCATGTATGGATATTTTTCGAAGAGCCGGTTGCTGCCGGTAAAGCCAGGAAATTAGGCAATGCCATCCTTACTGAGGCCATGAAGCGCAACGGACATATTACCTTCAATTCATACGACCGTTTCTTCCCCAATCAGGACAGAATGCCTGAAGGCGGATTCGGAAATCTGATAGCCCTTCCATTGCAAGGCAGGGCACGGAAAATGGGAAACAGTGTCTTTGTGGATGAAAACTTCCTTCAGTTCAAAAACCAATGGGCTTATTTATACAATGCAAAAAAGCTTAACGAGCATGACTTGGACATGTTATTGGCCCGGCACAGACAGGAAGATTTCGGTTCGTTGGCAACTTCTTCAGAAACAAAGCCTTGGGTGCTTCCTGTATCTCAGGATGTCACGCAGAAAGATTTTAACGGAAAACTGAAAATTAAAAAATCGGACAGACTATACATCCCCCTAAACTCCATATCCGAAAAGGTGGCCAATCATCTCAAGCGTATAGCCGCATTCAAAAATCCGGAATTTTACAGCAAACAAGCGATGCGCATCTCTACCTATAACATTCCGCGTATTATTTGCCGTGCAGACTTTACGGATGATTACCTCGCCCTGCCCCGCGGTTGTGAGGATGCCGTAACAACTATGCTGGAATCTCTTGGAGTTGCTTATGAAATGATTGATGAAACCAATCACGGCAAGCCTGTTGCCGTTGCATTCAAGGGCAAGGAACGTGACGAGCAACTTGATGCCATCAATTCCTTAATGCCATACACGAACGGGGTATTGGCGGCAACGACCGCTTTTGGGAAAACAGTAACAGCAGCTGCTCTGATTGCCCGAAAAAAGGTAAGCGCACTCGTGCTGGTACATTCCAAAGCGCTGCTCCTGCAATGGCACGAACGCCTTACCGACTTTCTTGAGATAGAATTTGCCGAGCCTGCCACGTCAAGAAAACGTGGCAGGAAAAAAGTGTTTTCTCCCATAGGCTGCTTGGATTCAACCTCAAACACCTTGCATGGAGTCATTGACATCGCCCTTATGCAATCATGTTTTGAAAATGGCGAGGTAAGACCTTTTGTACGTGAATACGGGATGGTGATCGTGGATGAATGCCATCATGTTTCTTCCATAACGTTTGAGAATGTACTCAGACATATTACGGCACATCATGTCTATGGACTTACTGCCACACCTATCCGCAAGGACGGACTGCAACCCATTATCTTCATGCAGTGCGGACCAATCCGCTTTTCGGCAGATGCCAAGACCCAGATACAGAAGCAGTCATTCCAGCGTTATCTTGTTCCAAGATTCACATCCTATCGCTCTGTAACTGACAACAGGCAGTCGTTCGCCTTATTGTCACAATCGCTTGCTGAATCCGAGTTACGGAATACGCTCATCGTGGAGGATGTGTTAAATGCAGTAACGGCAGGAAGGACACCGATTATCCTGACCGGCAGGACATCGCATGTAAAGCTGCTTTCCGGAATGTTAAAACCGCATATCGCCAACGTCATTCAACTGACGGGAGAAGGAATAGCCAAAAGCAAGCGTGAAGTCCTGCAAGGATTGCATGACATTCCGCAAAATTCCCCTCTTGTAATAGTCGCTACCGGAAAATATGTAGGAGAAGGATTTGACTATCCCCGGCTTGATACGCTCTTTTTAGCCCTCCCCATATCATGGAAAGGGTTGGTTGCCCAGTATGCAGGCCGTCTGCACCGGGAGAACGAAGGAAAAGCCGATGTCCGTATCTATGATTATATCGATATACACGAACCTGTCTGTGAGAGCATGTATCGCAAGAGGCTCAAAGGCTATTCCGCCATCGGCTATCGGGTACTTTCCAAGGATTGTCAGACATTGTTTGATGCAACCGAAGGTTTACAGTCGTCTCCGCATGAAGAACAGATATTCAACGGTATAACATTCTGTCAACCGTTTATAAAAGAATTAAAAGCCTCAAGACAATCCATTGTGATATCTTCCCCTAAGCTCTATCATATGGAACGAAATAAATTTGTCAATATCTTGAAAGAACTCCAAAGAGACGGTATTGAAGTGGCCATTCTTACATTGACAGAAAACGGGCAGTCGGATTATCTCAGAAGACAGGGGCTGTTCGTAAAGATTGTACCTGAATTATCATTATGTTCATGTATTATGGACAAATCCTCCGTCTGGTATGGCAGTATCAATATCCTTGGCTATCCGACGGAAGAAGACAATATTATAAGAATTAAAGATATAAGACTTGCAGAAGAATTTTTGGATGTCATTTACAATAATGGCAATGGCAAGTAATACAAAAATGAAATCATAATGCAGCAGATATAAGGAGGACACCGGCTAAATGTATATTGTCAAATCACTTGTGATACATTATATTTCAGAATTTTAAGCATGAAAACAGCGAATGAAGACAGAAGCAGTTCAGCCGGACAAGGGCGGATATTGGCAGGTGGTCGAAAAAACGGATTGATTTTTTGGAGGGAGCGCAGTTTGCCGCCTGCCTTTTTCATTGTGTTTCAAAAAAACGCTCTCCTATAGAAAATCAGAACAGCATACGGACCGGTAGTTTCCTACTGTCTGTATGCTGTTCCTTTTTTGTTGTATCGACTTTTCCGTCGGTCGCTTGTTTCCGCTGCCGTCAACCTTCCCTGTACAGACGTGAAAGGGGAAAGGTTTTCGGGCTGAATACGCTTTGCCTGCAAAGGAAGATTCTGCCCGAAACGGCACGGCCGCCCGACCTTTTCACTTTCAATGAAGTCTGTACTAACTTCATGGACGGCGAGGAAGCAGGCGGCTGCGAAATGGTTATTGGCTGTCAGAGCCGGAATGTGTGCGGCTCTGGCTTCTCTTTTCCATCAGTCTGTCCATTTCCCTTGAAATTTTTTCCTCCGTTATCCTGGCATATCCCTGTGTGGTGGAAATATTGGAGTGTCCCATCATCTTGGCTATGCTCTCGATGGATACGCTCTCTGAAATGAGCAGGACCCCGAACCCGTGCCGGGCCTGATGGTACGAAAGGTCATCGTGCCTGCCCAGGATCACGCCGATTTCCCGTATCTCGTGCCAGATGGAATCCCGGCTCGGCAACGGGAACACGGGACTGTGCATGTCGGTGGTATTGTACAGGGCGAGTATCTGCTCGGCTATCGGGTGCAGGGGGATGAACGCTTCCACCCCGGTCTTCTTCCGGCTGATGCGGATGAACCGCCGCCCCTCCGCCGTCGTCCCGATATGACACGGATGGAGCTGCTTGATGTCGGCATAGGCAAGCCCGGTGAAATAGGAGAAGATGAATGCACGCCTGCCCAGTTCCGCACGTCCTTCATTCAGGGGCATGGCCAGTATCCTTTTCATCTCTTCACGGGTGACATACTTGTGCTTGGGCGCGGTTTTCTTCTCATATTCGACATTCTCCACCGGATTGGTGCGCAGGATCTCGTTGTCCACGGCAAGATACAAGAGGCGGTTCAGCCAGCAGAGGCAGCGGTTGGTCTGCGAGGTGCTGAAATTCTTGTTCCTGATAAGGAATGCCTTGTAGTTCCTGCCGAAGTCTTCCGTTATTTCTTCAAAGGCGATGTCCTTCTTCCCCAGTGAAGCAAGGTAGTCCGTCAGGTACTTCTGGAAATACTGTGATTGCCGGTAGGTGGAGGTGGAATTGATCTCCCTGCTCCGTATCCTGAGACGTTCACGCTCTATCTCGCCCATCCGGAGCAGGTGTGTCGGAACGACGAACTGCCTTGTCACCCGGTTCTTGATAATCTCCGCACTGACGACACCCTGCGTCCTCAGAATTTCCTCGTAAGTCTGTTCGATATACTTCCGGTACTCCTGCAGCCTGGCATTTTCCCTTACCGTGCGTATGGTCCCGGTTCGGGCGTTCCAGTCTTCCGGCTTGCAGCATATCCCGGTGGTGATGGCGGTGTTCCTGCCGTCTATGGTGATGCGGCACATGACCGCCGTGGTTCCGTCAGCCTTTATCTTGCCGCGGTTGATATAGAATAGTATGGAAAAGGTACTTCTCATGATTCTCATTGTTTATGGATTATAGAACAAGTTTCAAATCTCCGGTGGCTTCGATGAGCCTGTCCATGTCCTCGAAGAGCTTTTTCGGGGTGACGCGGGCATAGACCTGGGTCGTCTGTATGTTGCTATGCCCCAGCATGCTGCTGATGGTCTCTATCGGAACGCCCGCTTCAAGGGTGACGAGCGAGGCGAACGAGTGGCGTCCGACATGATAGCACAGGTTCTCCTTTATCCCTGCCAGTACGGCCAGCGCCTTCATGTGGTTTCTCATGCTCGGATAGTGGATCATCGGGAACAGCGTGTCCCTGCTGTCATCATGATATTTCTCTATCAGGGCGACGGCTTCCGGCAGCAGCTTCACGCTTGCGCGGAGCTCGTTCTTTTTACGGCGGTATTTCAGCCATAGCTTGCCGTCCTCGCCGGTGTACAGGTTTTCCCGGGTGACGGTCACGGCATCGCTGTAGGCGACCCCGGTATAGCAGGCGAAGAGGAACAGGTCCCTTGCCAGACGGTGGGTCGTGCGGTGCGGGGCTATCTCCACGTCACGGATTTTCTCGAAACTTTCACGGCTCAGTGCCTTGGGGGTCTTGACGGTCTGTTTCGGAAGGACATAGTGCTGGAACATGAACCGTTCGGAGTGTCCTTCCTGATAAGCCCTTTTGCACGTTTTCTTGAGAATTGCCAGGTAATGCCGTACGGTGTCCACGGCATACCCTTTCTCGTCAAGGATGAAATTCTCATAGTCGTGGATGAACTGTTCCGTAAGCTGCCCGAAGGCCAGGTCTTTCGTCTTGAATTTGGTTTCAATGAACTCGCGCATGGTACGGCAGGTAAAGTCGTATGCCGGATAGGTCCCTTTTGCCCGGTCTATCCCGATACGGCTCTTCACCTCATCCCTGAGGGCATCCAGCATTTTCATCAGGGTCATCTGCGTCTTCATGCTGCCCTGGAAGGCATCCTTGACGGAAGCGGCGTCAAAATCCCCCTTGCGTTCCAGAAGGGAATCGAAGGCGGCATTGATGTTAAGCAGCAGCTTGTCGATTTTCGCATTTATCTCCACCGCCTCCCTGCTCTTGCCGTTCAGCCGGCTTTCACGGGGATTCCACAGCCCGGGAGTGCAGGAGAGCTTGCAGCTGAACTGCGCCATCGTCCGGTTCACGGTGATGCGTCCCATTATCGGGGCTTTGCCCGACTTGTCCAGTCCGCTCTTTTTGAGGTAGAGCAAAACCTTGAATTTTTCTACTTTCATACGCTTATAACTTTAGTTGCAAAATTACCTGTTTTATAAGCGTTCTTCGGTATGCAAAACAATGACAATCAGTGTAATATATCGGTGTTTTTAATTATCCGATTTGCTTCGCGTTACCTCGTTCCCTTTCGGTAACTGACCGGCTAACGGTTTGGTAACTGAACATCTTCAATAATCCCCACTTTCCTGCTTTTTCCACAAGTGGAAGAATATAGAGAAATGATTAGTTTCCAATGGATTACGTTATCCTTTCTTCTCGTTTCCGGTGCTCTGTTTGCCTATCTTATTCCATACAGCAAGACATACGGCTGCAACTTTGAATTTGTCTTTGGGAACACCTATAGAAACGGTTTCTAAAATAATGGGGCACACTAAAATTTCTACAACTCAGATTTATGCGAAAATCTTAGACCAGAAACGAAAAGAGGCTGTAGATAAGCAGAATGGAATATTTGATTAACCCGAAAGTATATTAATTTTTATGGAATTTGTTCAAACAGAAAAATATGAGAACACGATTTGGGAAGGTATTCGTTATCTTTCACCAATGCCGTATGTAAAAAAGAGGGAGGTAGCATGTCAGGTGTTTAATCACTTAAATCGTTTGAATTCTAATAAAGTCGTAAATGAAATATTAGCAAATCCTCTCCCGATTGAGCCTGTATGGAAGTATTATAAGTCTAAACTTAAAAAATCGTTAACTCCTTTCCATTATGATAGGAACTCAGAAATGGTTTTTATTGATGGGAAACCGTATGTTAATCTTGATGATTTGCCTACAATAGAAGAATGTGATATATCATCTGCGGATTGTGATATTCAGGTATGTATTCCTCATAAGATATATGTGGCTGGGATAGGTGAATCTATTGTTATAGGAGGGAAAAGTTCTTATGGCGATATTGCGGGTAAAATAGAGGAGGCTATTAATTCCTTAAAACAAGCTGTTGAAAATAATTTAGCGATAAATTTAGAAGAAGAAAAAGATTTTTTTCAAGATACTGTGCTAAATGAAAATCAAAGTAAAAATAAAAAATGTTTTCAAAGGAAGCAGTTTTTACATGGATATAATGAAAAACAAATAACTAAACTTCATGAACTTCTGGTGTTGGAGAACTTTTTAAAAGATGATTTGGATAGCTTGTTATATTATTGTGGCTTGAGGGATGTATTATCAGGGAATGAAAAATTAGAGTGGCTTAATTCAAAAACTTCATTAGCTTATCTGATTGATAAAATATATTCGACTCATTTTAATGAGTTATTTCCAGAATTAATGGTTAAAAAAATTTTTGTGATAAAAGTTAATGGTGAAAGTAAGTCGTGTGAAAATCTTAGGCAACTATTAAACCAAGTAACATCTTTGCCACCAAAGTTAAAAGGAAAGAGGGCTTTAATTTATAATAAATTAGATAGAATTATAGATGAGGTAAATGAGGCAGCCAAGTAAAGGTTGCCTTTTTTATTTACTTCTATTCAGTAAATAAATTTGTAATAAAAGTCTATAGGATAGTTTGTTAGTTCTTCTCAATTTTGCACTAAAATCAAAAAATAACATATATATGAGAAAAGAAATAGAAGATGAACTAACTGCTATTAAGCAGCTCTTGTTGTTGGGAACAAAAAATGTTCTCAATATGGATGATGCCAGTTTATTGACGGGATTTTCCAAAAGTCATCTATATAAATTGGTATGCGCAAAAGAGATTCCTCACTTTAAAAGTAAAGGAGGTAAAATCACGTATTTTAAGAAAGATGAGTTGGAAACATGGATGCTCAATCATCGAGTGGCTACTCACGAAGAGATAGAGCAGCAGGTGGCAAATTATTCAATTACGAGAAAGAAAGGCTGAATAATGAAATGGTATTATTCCTTATATAATAAGGGGGAAGTGCACTACAAAATTGGTATATAAACTATAATAACATTATCTTATGTATGACACAATTAATTTCTACCACCACGATAAGGCTTTAGATTTGAGTTCTCTCAATCAACATCTTGAGAAGGTGAAGAGAATTACAGATGAAGAAACTGGAGAGTGGCTTTATAGTTGGGTGAAGATAGGTGACTTCAAATTTCAGTTTGGTATGAACTGGTTAAGTGCTACTGGTAGCCTTCCTCGTTTAATCTATCCCGACAACACATTCATGTTGAGTCGTGCGGATTCTCGAACTTGTATCGAGATATTATCCGATAAGCTGCACTATGATATGACTCTCGTAGATGTTACACGAGTGGATGTTGCAGCTACATTCGCAATGAAGCAACCAGTTAAATTATATTTGGATTGTTTGGGCGAATTAGCCCATTTTAAAAGGATAGGTAGCGTAAAAGACGAAACCTTGTATTACCGACAAGGAAACAAAAAACTCGGACAACAGTTCTGCTTTTATGATAAACTTCGAGAAGCTCTTGATGAACGAAAGATAACCCCGAAGGGAATAGAAGGCGAGAACTTATTACGTTATGAACGGCGGTGGTATGGTAGACTTCCTGCACAACTAAAAGAACCGGAAGTTAAAGGGCGCACCTTGTACGATGAGAGATTTTATCACAAGATAATGGAATTATGGGCAGAATCTTACTTTGCAATCGCAAAGAGAAAAACTCTCGTTGATGATGCTATTGGAATGATTAGAACTCCCAAAGAGGGCTTTTACTACGTCATAGCAAAAGCCTTGCAGATGCTGCCTATAGACTTTGTTTCAAAAGAAATTACAACCATGCAAATGTACGGTGTCTATTCCTCTCCAAACTCCTATTCACGTTTACGAGCTATGTTCCGAGAAATTCAGAACCAAGTGAATATAATGCAAGAAGCGGAGTTAATGAGGGAGCTAAATGAGAATATTGGCAATATATTAAATAATTTAAATTCATAGTATAATGAAAGACTATGTTAAAGGAGTTATAGTGGAAATAACCACAGCTCCACAGTATAGCCATATCAGGCTATTAAAAGAATGCTCGAAAACAGAGCACTATGATATAATAGAAAATATCTCTTCCCAATTGCAGGAGATGAGTATCGAACGTGTAAGGGATGGTTTTCATCTTAGAGGGCATGGCGATAACTATGCTGTTCAAGTCACACCCAGCCAAATTGAAATATCTTGTATTCCCAGTTTGTATCAATCCATTCTATCTATGGTAGAAGATGCCGAAAGCATATTTGGAGTTCCTTTGAACGGATTCAAAATTATGCAATTAGGATATAAAGTAAGCTTGTTGACTAACTATAAAGAAGTTCAACCTGCTTTGGAGAAATTAGCTTGTCCGTTTACCGAAGAGGAAAGCGGTTATATGGAGAAGCTTTATAGGAAAGGCGAACCTGCCTTATTCTTTGCTACTGGATATCCGAATTTCTTTTTTAGGAATAGTGACAAGCAACTCAACATGTATGCTTCCCAGTCGGGATTTTTGAAAGACACCAATTTTCAGCTTTTGACATTTGAACTGTGTCTTTTCAGGCGTTTCCCAATCAGAATCAGAAATAAACATCTTGTTGATTTCATTGGGAATGAAAATGTATTCAGGCAGGAGCTTACTTTCCAACTGTATCAAAGTTATATTGAGTTGAGGAAAGAAGCCGCAGTGAGGTTGACAACTGCTGATGATAGTTCAGGGTTTTATTCAGCTCTTGATGCGGAGTTCAAAAAAATAAATGAACAGTATGGCTGGTAGTTTCATCTTCTAAAAAAGAGGTCAGGAATGGCTGTTTTTTAGCCCCCTGACCTCTTTTTCTAAAAGGTAAGGCAATCGTAGGTTTGAAGAATTTCTTCCTGACGAAGCCCTAAATATCGTTTGGTGATAGCAACCGAACTATGGTTGAACAGCTCCATTAATTTGATTAAAGCAAGTTCCGAGTTCTCCCCATTCATTGTATAGACCTGCCTTCCGAAAGTCTTTCTGAGGCTGTGACAAGAGAAGTTCTTGATTTTTAGTCGGTACTTCCTTCTCACCTCTTTAAGAACGACATTAATCCGTTGGACTGTGAACACCGTTCCTTTCTGGCTTATGAGGATTGGCGCATTAACCCCGACCGGATTTATATGCTTGTAACATTCTTTGATGTGCTGCTGTAACTGGGGATTGATTCTGATTATTCTTTGCTTACCAGTCTTTTTCTCTATTATCGTAAACTCGTCCGTACCAAGTATCTGCTTCCACCTTAAAGCGAGAATATCAGATATTCTTAAACCAGTGAAGCATCCCAAAGATATGAGAAGTGAAATCTTATAATTTCCGTCTTTGGCTAATTTACGGATTAGGTTCATTGCATCCGACCACACGAGATAGTCTGCTGTGGTAGTTGAAAATTTTAAGCTCATTATATTCAGTTTTATATCAATTTAATTATAAGTGAATATTTATTTTTTGACGATATATATAGAATGCTGATTAGTAGCATAATGTTCACTTCTGATAAAAGTGAATATTTTATCTCGGTCAGATTACGAGCACCCATATCAGATACCCACTATCTGACCGAGATAGAAGCCCTATAACTGTCCTTCATCGGCAAAACTGTAATAGCTATCATCCGTTAGAATAATGTGGTCCATGACCGTTATTCGCATAATCTCGGCTGCTTTCTTTACCTGCTCGGTCAAAACAATATCCTGCCGACTGGGGCGTAGTTTTCCGCTTGGATGATTGTGTGCGAGAATTATAGCCGTAGCGTTGGTAAGCAAGGCAGCTTGCAGGATTATCCGCACATCAGCACTTGTTTCTGTCAGCCCTCCTTCCGAAATCTGTGTATACCCTAAAATCTCCTGCGCTTGATTGAGAAGTACGATTTTAAAATATTCCTTATAGCCGATTGTATCTTCTCTGAACGTAGATAGTAACATTCCGTACGCATCGGAAGATGTAGCGATTTTTCGCTTCTCTCTAATTGTTGATTTATAGGAAAGCTCCACCTCTCCCACTTGATAATCTATATCCATGATATGTGATGTTTGATTGATTAATAAAAGAGGACACCACGCTGATGATGTCCTCTTGATAATTGTTGTCTGTACTTTATCAGATGAACGGAAGATAAGTATCATCCAGCACACCGCTGTCTATTATCCGTTTACACAGTTCATGCGATGCTTGGTTCCTGAGGTCTGTTCCATAGCTGTTGTCACCTATCATTTGGATAACCGCCACTATGGTTCGCATTAATTCCTGCTGTAGGGTACGGTGGTAGAATCGGGTGCTTTCTGCGAATCTCTTGGGACTCCAGCCCATATCGTTTAAGGCTCGTTCCAGTTCTTGTGCTGCCTTGTATTCACGACTATTTTGTAATTCCATATTATTGTATTTTTAAGAAGTTCATAAAATAAAGAAAGGACAACTAACTGAATAGCTGCCCTTTCCTCTCTCTCAATCAACACCACTTAGCCCAAGAACCAAGCGTATTTGTTATCAATTCCTTGCAGGACGTTGTTAAGTCCTATGCTGACTTCCGTAGCATTTACGGCTCGTTGCAGATAAGTATCTATGTAGCTGCCCTTATTAGCCTGCGTTAGAAGATTATGAAAATCGAACATGGATATAGCGTTATCCTTTGCTCCGAACACTTCGTTGTGGTAGTAGTCTCGACAAACAGAATTAATCTGGCTGTCGGTTATCAGTAGCCTTGGAACTGCTTTCTGCCTTGCAGGTGACAATGCTTGGTACATCCGCATCCGTCCTACGATTTGCGCAAACTGGGTTTCGGACAGTGAAGTATCGGTAAGCGTCTGCATCAGATGAATTTCTTTCGCAGGATTGAAGCTGTGGAATAGTTCAAGCACGTTGCGATAGAGTTCGCTGATGTTCGTCACCTCTATGTTGTATTTCAGCCCTTCACCAGTTAGCACCTGATTGGAACAGACGTGCACTCTCCACCCGACAAAGACGGAGAACTTCTCTATTCCTTTGGTGGCTCGGTACAAATTAAGGTCGCTGTAGTTCCGCACTCCACCGATGCACAATTCAAGTCGTTGCCCTCTTACCGTTTCGGTAATGGTTGGGATGGTAAAAGCAAACGCAAGCCGTTGGTAGAACTGCGTCTTTTCGCATTCTAAAAGCTCTGAGGCTTTCTTTCCCAATGCTTGCGGTACTCTGCCTCGGACGATGTGTGACACCCTTATATCGGGGTTATTTACCCGTTCTCCTGCATAGAAGGAACTGGCTGCATCATGCACGCAGGATATAAAATCTTGGTGGGCGATAGTCAGCTCTTGGTTCGCCCATGTTGGAACGACACACTTGTTTGCAAGCTCGTTCATGGTGATTGCATCGGTATTTGCTTCAAGGAAACTGACCCCCGACTTTGCTGCCATTTCGTCTTGGATAACGGTTGCTTCTTCTGCAAACTCACCCAAATTCAAAGATTCTCTACGTTGTGCTGCATTGGGCATGATTACTAAATTTCTCATAACAGTAAATTTAAAAAGTGAATATTGATTGAATAGGGCAGATACCGAGTATTGCTAAGGATTGCTCCGTACATGTATCTGCCTGAATAGCGATTTGAGCTATAAATTCGACTTGGGAGATAGTATGAATGGAATAGCGGAATTTATATGTCTGATGTGCTTTCGAGAAAGGAAAGAGTATAGCTTCCTTGACTTCGCTGTTTTAAACCTTAGTTAATGTAATAAATTCCATATTGTACTAATTATAAATAATTGAATAAACAAGAATCATCAGTAATTTGAGGGAATGCTTTTCTGGAAAACATCTTTCTACCTATGTATAGAAGCTGTACGTGGCTCAATTTTGAACTACTGAAATTTTGTTAAATGATTGGTTTTGATTGAAAACCTCCGTTCTTGAATTAGAGAAGGGTAGATATATAAATTTAAAATTGGAAGTACGGAGGGGGAGGATTTCAGAGGTGGGGTGGTGTGCTTATCAGTGTAAAAAATAGGAAGCCTGCAATATAACAGCAAGACTTCCAATTATTTCTAATAGTGAAAAAACAAACATAATTTCACGAAATGCCTTATATGTGTTTGAGAATTACAGATGTATTCATGTTTAATTTTTAATTGCAGTACCACTATAAGCTGTTCCCGTATTACTATTACTTTGAAAAATCATCACAACAACCTGATTGTTTTTTTCTATAGTAACTAATGCTGAATAATAGATATCATCATTAATTTTTCCAATGCGTTTGCATTCTGAGTATATCATCATGATACCTTCGTCAGTCGTTTTACATTCAGGTGCAATGGAAGAATGCAAATCAAGACTCCCAGAGTAAGAAGGAAAATTCCAAATTAAAGAAATAGTTCTTTCTGAGATTGAAATTTCATGAATAGGAGAGGGAAACTCTTCCCAATCATTCACATTATTGCCAACTATTTCAAAAGCCTTTTCGACTTTTGCTCTTATAGTATTCTTATTTTGAGCAAGACAAAAAACAGGAAACAATAAGAATGTAAAGAATATTTTTCTCATAATAATCTTCTGTTATTCTATAATGCTTGTAATGGAACATTTATATGTGAATATCGCTTTGGCTTCTTGCCCTTGAACTATATGAATATATATAGGGGAATTATCATCATCAGGCATAAAAAGGTACACAAACGAGGCTTCTCCGATTCCTTTTAATGTGCAAATATAAGAATATCTCATATAATGCTCGTCTTCATCTTGCTGATGAGGTCCAATGAAGGCTATCAAATATTCATCCTTATTTCCTTTACCATAAATAGTAATGACCTTGTTCTCTGCATCAAAGTCAACATATTTTGCATCCAGTGCAATATTGCCAATTCCTTTAGAGCTAAATTTTTCATCACTCCATGCTTTATTTACTTTATATCTAATTTCTTGGCTATTAGATAAAAGAGTTAAGGGTAAGAAAAATGCCATTAAAAAGATTCTTTTCATCATTCCATCTAATTCTTTATTAATTGTTCAACTATCTGTCTAAACAGTTCCGCTGCGTGTATATGACCGCTTGCAGGAAGCCCTTGTTTCTCCAAAACTACAAGGATAGTATATCGGGGATTGCCAGTAGGGAAGTAACTACAGAAATCTATGATATAGGTTAAATCATCAGGATTTCCTATCTGTATTGTTCCTCCTTTGCCCGCTACCTTTGCCTTATTTGTATTGGCACGCTTTCCAAGCCCTTCTGCTACCGTTCTTTCCAGTGTTTGACGAATACTATCTATGCTTGCTTTGGAGGCAATCAGAGGACTGATAATAGCTACACTATCCTTATATAGCTGAGGCTGCACCATGCGCCCATGATTGGCTATCGCATTATAGAAAGTAATCAACTGAATTGGAGATATTTTTGAAGCAGCCACATCGGTATTCAATATGCAATCCAGTCCCTTGACGGAATCGGGCTTACCATAACCGATTTGCCCGATTGCAGCCTCGTATTCGGACTTTTTATCACCAAAGGCACGTTCCCTTATCAAGACTTCTCCAATGCGAGAATTGGCGGCTATTGCCCATTCTACGGTTATCTTACCATAGCCACCTCTATGCCAATTATGGTCTTTAATCGTATCGCCACTTGAGATATAAATACCTTCACCTACATCTACGGTATCGGATAAGCTGATTTTACCAGTTTCCAGTGCAGCCAAAAGGGTGGCTACCTGCCTCTGTTCCGTTGGATATGGGGTACAGAAATCGGTTGTAGGCTGGAATGGGGAGAGGGTGTCTTTTCGTTCCAATCCTACCATCGCTTTAATATAACCCGTAGCAGTTTCCATGATGATAACCTTGCCTGATGTAGCTTTATGCTTTACCATTGAGGTTGTCAAAAGAGTATCTGCTTTGTTTTGCAGTAAAGTATCAATCGTAGGGGTTGGTTTCATAACACCATTTGTCAGGCAGGATGTTATCAAAATGCCCAACAATCCTAATAGAAAAAGAAGCTTGTTTTTCATGGAATTTCTCTTGTAAATATAGACCGAATAGTGTTTCCGTTGTACGTAAGTATTGATATTACAGTCATTCCGTTATATAGCTTCTCTATATCGAAAAAAGCATCTTCTGGAGTATCATCCATTATAACCCTGCAAGAATATGAAACTCCTTCTTTTACATTTGCCGGATTGTTTTTCATTATTTCTCCTTGCCCTTTCATAATTCCTTTGATATGATATGTTTCTTCCGGTTCATCTTCAAAAGCTATTTCAATGGAAAATCTTTTTTGTGAAAAATCAACAATTACTTTCCCGGTAGCTTTCATGTTTTCATATTCTTCTGTTTCTTCTAAATTTTGGAGTACAGTTCTTTCAATCTTATATCTAACAATGTCTTGTGCATAGATAGTATTTGAAAATATGGATATAAACAGAACTAATAATATATGTTTCATTACTTGTCTTTTATAAATGTTATTATTACTTTTTCCAGATAATTGTACCGCTGGTTAGGCTAATGCCAGCCCCATAATCTCCAATGAAGATATTGAATGTTCTCATGCCTTTTTTATATTTATAAGGCGCAATCCAAATCCTTCCGACATGCCGTTCTTCTGTACTTCCCTTTTTGAAATTTAGTTGCATTAAATCCTTTAAGTTATAGAATCCTGATGCATGTCTGAATATTACTGTGCATGGTATCTTTTCCCATTCTTTAGATTTATATCTGGTGTTAATTCTTTTTTTATCGGAATCAGCGGAGTAAGTTACCTTTACAAACCATTCTGATGGATGGGAACCACTATTGTGTATAACGAAACCATTCTGTGTTACAGAAACCCTTTTTCCGTAAGCAGTATTCCATTCCCCCCACATGTTTTCTGCAAGGTAAGTATGATTAAATTCAATCTGAGAATAACACAAAGAAGGAAAGAATATCAAAAATAAAAATATGAACTTTTTCATCTCAAATATGATTCAATAGGTTGATTTTATCTATTTTGATTATTTCATCGTTCTCAACTACAACACGAACTTCAAAACGTTGCCCATCTCCATCTGACAGAGTAATTCCATCCACTTCTTTGCGAAAAAATTCTCCAGTCCCTTTGATACGAATGTTGAAGCCATCGCCAAACTCTCCTTCTTCAATTTGATGTGGAATCATTGAACAATGTTCTATGTTCAGCAGCTTGCTGCCTTGAGAGAAAATTAAAGCTGAAACATCCTTTGTCTTTTCATAAAACTCTGAAATAATCTTCTGTTTCATAGATGTAAAACTGCGCCTAATCTGTTCCCAAGAATCATGCGACTTATAAATTTCAAAATAAAGAAGCGTGGGAACTTCTGTATTACCTAATCTGAGGCTCTGGACTGCCCACCTTCAAGTAATAAACAGAAGCCCACGCCCAATGATATATAGACTACTTCTATGTAGGAGTAGGTATATAACACAAGCGTGAGCGTTCTTGTCTATCATCCTTGAAGGTTGAAATTGTCCAGATTTCAGACTAAGGATAATATCTTAAACGCTCTTTTTCGTTAATATGTCTGCCCTCCAAACTTGGAGAACGCTACAAAGTTATAGAAAAGGCGTTGGAACTCAAAAGAAAATATCTCGAATTTCACGAGAGTAGGTTGTAGAGCATATTTCGAGGAATGTATGAATACCCAAAGCTGCCTCTTGGTATCTGTATGAGTAGCGAGCCTACAGAAGCCGAATAGGAGCGATTTCCGAACAGTTTTCAGCATTGACTATAAATGGTTACAGAGAAACAGAACTGCCTAAATCGGGCGAGAATCAAGGGGGGGAGGTTTCTTATGGCTGTTTGGAGCGAGGATATTACGAAGTCCATAGAGGCAATTAGAGGCGATTTTCGAGCTGTTTATTGGGGTGATGAGACTTTCTCAAGGCTGCTGTTTTTTTGCTACAAGGGCAAAGGAATATAGCTTGTTGATTGGGTATGCTTTATTAATAATATGCAAATCTGTGATGTTGCTGGATGTGGTATATCTGAGGGTATGATATATATTCATATCTCAGATAAACTGTATCAGCTAATATTTGCAAATATATTATTGTTGGTAACAAAAGAATATGTATCTTTGCATCAAAGAAAGCAGCGATAAGGTGTTTATTTATGTACCTTTTGTTACTGGTTTGTTACCAACGACTTCTAACAACGCTGCAATCTTTTGATTTTCAGACCGTTACAAAGTCATGGGGTTGACTGGATTTGACAGCGGGCAGAAATGGTAAGTAAGCATGCA
>OLVW01000128.1_pt1 | contig 75362 bp, 92 predicted proteins | sample 1673301 | NCBI WGS metagenome assembly OLVW01 (sample SAMEA3178941, study PRJEB25190) | human gut metagenome
ACGGCCGCGGCGAGAACGTCCGCGACTGGATCCACACCGAGGACCACAGCTCCGCCGTCTGGACCATCTTGACCCGCGGCCGCATGGGGGAGACCTACCTCATCGGCGCAAATGGCGAGAGGAACAACATCACCGTGCTCCGCATGATCCTCGAGGCGATGGGAAAGGACCCCGAGGACTTCGACTGGGTCGCCGACCGCCCCGGCCACGACCGCCGCTACGCCATCGACAGCACGAAGCTCCAGCGCGAGCTGGGCTGGAGGCCGGCGCACACCGACTTCGCCGAGGGGCTCAGGCAGACCATCGACTGGTACGTAGCCAACGAGTCCTGGTGGCGCCCGGCCAAGGAGGCCACCGAGGCCCGCTACCGCGCGCAGGGCCAGTAGGAGGGGAGACACATGGCAGACATCGCATTCGAGAAGGACCTCTCCGTCGCCGAGACCGGCATCGGGGGCCTCAAGGTCGTCGACCTGGCCGTCCACGGCGACTCGCGCGGCTGGTTCAAGGAGAACTGGCAGCGCGCCAAGATGTGCGCCCTGGGCATCCCGGACCTCCGCGTCGTCCAGAACAACGTCTCCTACAACGAGAAGAGGGGCGTCACCCGCGGCATCCACGCCGAGCCCTGGGACAAGTTCATCTCCGTGGCCCGCGGCTCGGTCTTCGGCGCATGGGTCGACCTGCGCGAGGGCAGCGCCACCTACGGGAAGGTCTACACGACCGTGCTGGACCCGAGCAAGGCCATCTACGTCCCGCGCGGCGTGGGCAACAGCTTCCAGGCGCTGGAGGACGGCACCGCCTACACCTACCTGGTGGACGCCCACTGGTCCCTCGAGCTCAAGAGGACCTACACCTTCGTTAACCTCGCCGACCCCGAGCTCGCCATCGAGTGGCCGATCCCGCTGGAGGAGGCCACCGTCTCCGAGGCCGACCTCAACCACCCGATGCTCAGGGACGTCGTCCCCATGGCGCCCAAGAGGACGCTCGTCACCGGCTGCAACGGCCAGCTGGGCCGCGCGGTGCGCGCGCTCGCCGGGGAGCGCGGCGTGGCCAAGGACTTCGACTTCTGCGACATCGACACCTTCGACATGTCAGACCCGGACGCCTACTCCCGCTACGACTGGTCGCTCTACGGAACCGTGATCAACTGCGGCGCCTACACCGCCGTGGACAGGGCGGAGACCCCCGAGGGCCGCGTGACCGCCTGGAAGGCCAACGCGACCGGCCCGGCCCTGCTCGCCCGCACATGCTCTGATCACGGGATCACCCTCGTCCACGTGTCCTCCGACTACGTCTTCGACGGCACGGCCGAGGTCCATACCGAGGTCGAGCCCCTCAGCCCGCTTTCCGTCTACGGCCAGACCAAGGCCGCCGGCGACATCGCCGTGGCCGGGTGTCCGCGCCACTACATCATGCGCTCCAGCTGGGTCATCGGCGAGGGCCACAACTTCGTCAGGACCATGAAGGGGCTGTCCGACCGCGTCGCCGACCCCGACGACAAACTCACGCAGGTCACGGTCGTCGACGACCAGCTGGGCCGCCTGACCTTCACGCGCGACATGGCCGCCGCCATCTTCCACGTGCTGGGGACGCACGCCCCCTACGGCACCTATAACTGCACCGGCTCCGGTGCGGTCAAGTCCTGGGCGGACATCGCCCGCGCCGTCTTCGAGGCAGCCAACGGCAACGGGGAGAAGGTCGTGCCGGTCAGCACTGCCGACTACTACGCCGGCGCCGTCGGCCCCATCGCCCCGCGCCCGGTCCACTCCGCGCTCGACCTTTCCAGGCTCGAGTCGGTCGGGTTCCACATGCCCGACTGGGAGGAAGAGCTAAAACTTCATTTTGATTAGATGCCTTTAGTACATTGTTTGCATTCTTAAAATCAGTGAGAATGCAAACAATGCCATGGGCATTTATGCCATTTTGCCAAGTTGCACCAGGAATTTTTTGGATGGTTTTCAATGCATTTTAAACTTGCAAATTTGATTTTTAACGGATCTGATGCGATGTTGCAGTATCCATTGCTTTGCTATAGGGCAACGGAGGGTCTTGTTATTCCAACTTCGAATGGCGCTATTGAAATCATGAAATCGACCAATGTTGATTTCACAACATATTTTAATGCGCTATCCATTTATAAGTGGCGAAAATACACTACTGCAAAGGCGTTTTATCTTCATATCGAGTATTGCGGCTCCGCCTTAACGCTTCAGCAGACGTATGCAAATAATTATTCTTGGATTCCTTCTACAATTGATGGCTCTGCGGTTAGTTTGCAACGATCCGATGAATGGAGTACGGCTGAAATCGAACTCTCCCTTTGTGAGGGAGAGATTCTGCACGCTTTTAATATCAGTACTGAAGGCCCTGTTAATATTCGGAATGCGTATTATTATTGCGATTGTGAAGAACTGGATATTCATCCAGTTGAGCTAGCGCTTGCAACTACTACGTTTAAAAAAGAAGACTATATTGTCCGTAACGTATCTCTTTTACAAAAGAACATTATTGATTCTGATGAAGAGATTGCTGATCATTTCCACGTACACATTATTGATAATGGCCGTTCGCTGAATAGTGCAAACCTGGATTCATCGCGTGTTACTGTTCATCCAAATCCTAATGTCGGCGGGTCTGGTGGTTTTGCTCGGGGGATGATTGAGTCACTTGAGCAGAATCCTAAAGCGACTCATGTTCTCCTGATGGACGATGATGTCGAGGTTCTTCCCGAGAGTTTTATCCGCACTTTCAACCTGCTCTCTCTTCTCAAAGAAGAATATGCTGAGGCCTTTTTATCGGGTGCCATGATGAGCTTGGAAGAGCCCAATTTGCGTACCGAGGATTTAGGGTTCTTTACTGCTAAGGGAACTTTTTCTCCCCTTAAGCCTGCAGGCTATATGACCTCACTTCATGATGTCGTTGAGACCGAGATATATAAGGCCCCAACTGGCCTTTATGAGGACACTGCCCAACAGTATGCTGGCTGGTGGTATTGCGTTATACCTACCGCAACGATTGAACGTGAGGGGTTGCCCTTGCCCTTATTTGTTCGTTCTGATGATGCTGAGTATGCGCTTCGTTGCAAACCCAAGTTCATGTCCATGAATGGTATTTGCGTTTGGCATAATTCCTTTAAGTTTAAGTATAGTGCTGCCGTGGAGCGTTATCAGGTAAGCCGAAATACGCTAATCAGTCAGGCGACAACTGGCGCTGCGCCTCTCTCTGATTTTCTTTATGAGATTCGTCGTGAAGTTGAGCTCGACTTGAAGAAATTTAATTACGATGAAGCTGCTCTTGCCGTAAAAGGTCTTGAAGATTTTTTGAGAGGTCCGGAGTGGATTTCTCATCCTGTCGCTGAATCCCGTTTTATGGCGGCAAATCGTGAAAGGGAACAATTGATTCCCATCGAGCAGCTCATCCCTCAGGCACAAGAATTGGGTGTCGACTTGACGCAACTGACTTTTGGCAATTTGAGCCTTGGGGGCGACAGGTCTAGGCTGCAGGCATTTAAGGATTATCTGACCATTAATGGCCACCGTTTTATTAACGACTCCGCTAAACGTAACGGTAGGGTTGCTGTTATTGATGCTGCGGGATGGGTTTATCCCGCAGGTAAAATCAGGGATGTTGACACGCTTATTGTGGTAGATATGCCTAATAAAAAGGGTGCCATTAGACATATGGATAAGAAGCGATTCAAAGAGGTTTGGAGTCGTTTTCGTAAAGCCGAGAAGGAATTCAAGCGAAACAAAGATAAGATTTATACCGAATACGCTTCGTATAGAGATGTCTTTACTTCGATCGATTTCTGGAAACAGTATTTGAAAGAGGCGTCGGAGTAGTCTTCATGTGAGTGGGTTTCAAGGTGGGACCCACTCATTCTTTTGTATCATATGAGTAATTGTGCTTCGTTCATTGTTTGTTGTTGCGAAGGTTAAGCCATGTCCTTGCTTTCTACTATTAAAAAGATCCTCCCTGGCTCATCCCGATCGTTGCATGCTATGCATGAGGATATGGACCGTCGTTTTGACGAGGTTTTCGCCCGTATTGAGCAGGCCGATAACGGTATCAATATGAATATCAATTACAAATTCGATACTCGGCTATTTCCAGAAATTGAATTGCTCAAGCAACGCCAACAAAGTCTGTCAGAACAAATGAGGCTTCGCTTTGAATTGTTAGCGCGACGTGCGTACCCCGATCTCACCCCTTTTGAGCTCCGTTGCAAAATCTTTGATGCATTGCCCGACGCCGAGGGTGATATTCGATTGATGCAGCAGGCAAACGCGGCGTTGATGAGTAAGCTAGACGCGATTTGTGCTGCCAATAATATTCAATACTGGCTTTCTTATGGTTCTCTTGTTGACACCTTGTCTCGATCGGGTTTTATTCCTTGGGACGACGATATTGATATCTGCATGCTTAGGTCCGATGTGGATAAGCTCACTGCCGCTTTAAAAGACGACCCTGAATATCAAATCACTCTTGTATATGACTGGTTTGTAAAGTGCCGTCAAGTTCGCTTTTGTTCAACTAATTCGCTTATACCTTGTTTTGTGGACATTTCGATTTACGACCGTGCGGCCGAGAATTCCAAGCGCGCGAACGATCGACTTAGGCAACTCAGAATTGAGCTTATGGATTTCTTTGACAAAAATGAACATGAGTTTAGTTTTTGGAAAGATAATCCTTGGATGTTTCATCCCGACAGTGGTCTTAGCGTGCAGTGCGGGGATGTTGACTTGGAAGCTCAGAGAACAGTTGTTTCTTCTGCGGAGATTGATCTTGTCCAGAGCGTATTCGATTCGTTTAACGAAAAGGCTCATGCACTTGGTTTGTTGACCGATGAGCCTCATGGCGATTTTGCATACGCGATCGATAACGTTTTTGATGCCCCTAAGCGAAAAATAATTTGGGATCGCAACGATATTCTTCCCGTAAGAAAGCATCCGTTTGGCGGTTTCTCTTTTTCGGTTCCTGCGAAAGCGGAAAAGGTCGCTGACGCCTGTTATCCTGGATGGCCTTACATGCCTATGGACATCTGCGGGCATGATCATTTTGCAAAGGATGTTTTGTCTGATCCTGATGTTCGCTCCGCGATGGCAAAGTTTGTCGTCGAATGTAATTAGTAGTTACAACGGCTTTGATTAAGGTATTTGAAATGCAGTTTAAACTTGCGAATGTTGTACTTAAAGTTGAAAAGCATGCAAAGGATTTTCCCGAACTCTACTATCGCGTGCTCTCTGGTGATGCTTCGTATGATGACGACATTCATTCACTTCATATCAATGGAAACGTTGACTTTTTGACGTATGTGAATGGCTTATCTGCTGGCAAATGGCATCAATATGCGTCTGTTGGCGGCGTCGTCTTGCATATGGCTTTATTTGGCAGGGGCCGGGTTGTCGTTCATGGAGTGAGATCTTGCGAACTGAATCCCGTCGAGCTTAAATCTTATCCTTTTGATGGCGATAAAGTTGATCCTTGCGTTCTCGATATCGATATCGATACAACCGGCTACGACTTGATCGGTTTTAGGATTGAGAGTGATGAGAGCTATTCCGTAGACCTCTTGAACGCCTCTTATCTGACTGATGTTCCTGAGGACTCAATTAACCAGATCAATCTTGCTCTTTCTACTACTACATTTAAGAATGAGCAGTACATTCTTCCGAATATTGAACTCGTTAAAGCAGGCATCTCCAAAGAGGACGGTCCGATTCGCGACCACTTCCACATGTTTGTCGTCGACAATGGGCAGACGCTCGATTCTGCATCACTTTCCGATGGGCTAGTCACCGTGCTCCCGAATCCCAATACGGGCGGTTCGGGGGGATTCGCGCGTGGAATGATGGCGGCTACTGAAACTCCTGATCGGTTCACCCATATCATCTTGATGGATGACGATGTCTCTATCATGCCCGAGAGTTTGATTCGTACGTTCAACCTGCTCTCTCTTGCTAGGGGCAAATATAAGGATGCCTTTATTAACGGCGCCATGCTTTCGATGGAGGATCCCACTCGTCAGTTTGAGGATGTCTCGTATGTGACGACTACTGGTGCCTATCGTCGAGTAAAAGAAGATCTGAATGTTGGCAAGCTGGCTGACATTCTCGAAAACGAGCGTACGAGTGTTGAGGTTGACCAGGCCTATGGAGCTTGGTGGTATAGCTGCATTCCGGTGAAGGCTATCGAAAAGAACGGTCTTCCCATGCCTTTCTTCATCCGCTGTGACGATGTTGAGTTTGGCATGCGCAATAAGCCTGTCTACATGACCATGAATTGCATTTGCGTGTGGCATGCAAGCTTTGAGGGGCGTTTCCGCGCTTCGGTTGACTGCTACCAGTACTTCCGCAACTTCTTTGCCATGATTTCACTCGATGATTGTGCTGATGAGAAAATGTTTGTCCTTCGTATTCAGCGAGGGGTACGTCAGAACTTGCGCGATATGGATTATCAGGCTGCTGAGTTTATCCTTGATGGCTTTGAGGACTATCTGCGCGGCCCTGAGTATCTCCAGAAGCTTGATGGCGCCGCGACGATGATTGGTAAGGGTAAGTTAAACGAAAAGCTGATTCCTGTTTCCGAAATGGATCCAGAGCTTCTTCGCAAGGCTGGGGTTACGGAGCAAGTGCTCGCTAATGTTAATCTGGAATTCCATCCTTCGAAATTTATGAAGTATTGGAGATCTATTCCTTACGACAAACACTATCTTCCCGATGCGCTGTTGCGCGGAAAGCCCGGCTATGTGGTCAAGAACGGCAGCTGTACGCTTGAGGGCAACTCGACACGTTGCAAGACGCTGGTATTTCTTGATCCGACCCGCGAGAAGGGGGCGGTCCGCACGATGGATCGAGCGCGGTTCAAGAGTATTCGCCGCCGAGAGCACGAACTGATGGCGCGATATCGTAAAGAGGGCGAGAGCGTCAGGGGGGCATGGAAAGATGCCATGCCGTACATGACTTCGCGAGAGTTCTGGGAACAGTATTTAGGTCTGAAATAAGAAGAGGTCCGGATTAAGTCCGGACCTCTTCTTATTTTGAATAGGTTTTATAGGCTTGTAGCTCCCATTGTTTTCTTTCGACTTTTGCTACTGAGTCGAGGATTAGTCCCGTTGCTAGGCTCAACCCACACAGGAACATGAATGAGGCCGCAAGTATGGCCGTGGGGAAACGGGGGACTAAGCCGGTTTGGAAGTACTCCCTAACAATTGGAATTCCGAGGGCAAGGCCTATGATGGCGAAGATGAGCGCTATAAGTGTAAAGAACTTGAGCGGACGATAGTCTTTAAAGAGCGTTCCAATCATTGCGATGACCTTGATGCCGTCGCTAACGGTGTTGAGCTTGGACTCGGAGCCTGCGGGCCGATCGCGATACTCCACCGGCACGTCTTTAATTCGCCAGCGGTGATCGACAGCGTGGATGGAGAGCTCGGTTTCGATCTGGAAGCCCTCGCTCAAGACGGGGAAGGTCTTGACGAAAGGCTTGCTCATGGCTCGGTAGCCGGTCATCACGTCGTCAAAGCTGTAGCCGTAAATCCACTTAATCATAGCGCGAACAAGGTTGTTGCCAAACCCGTGAAAGGCTCGTTTATTCTCTTCGGCATAGGTGCCGTTTGACAGGCGATCGCCAACGGTCATATCCGCTTCGCCGTTAAGGATGGGCTCACAGAGTGGCTTGGCGGCCTCAGCAGGGTAGGTATCGTCGCCGTCGACCATCAAGTAGCATTCGGCGTCGATATCGCGGAACATTTGGCGACATACGTTACCTTTGCCCTGCCTGGACTCATGGCGCACCGTAGCCCCGTGCTGTTTGGCGATTTGCGAAGTGTCATCGGACGAGTTGTTGTCGTAAACATAGACAACTGCACCGGGTAGCTCTCGATGAAAATCGTCGACAACTTTGCCAATCGTCAGCGCTTCGTTGTAACAGGGAATTATGACGGCGGTATTCGAATAGTCCATGTAGGACCTCCTTTAATGACTCATCTGGTCGAAAGTATACCTATCGCTTGCCCCTTTGCTTAGATATGGGTTAGTTCTCCAGATTTGTTGCGGTGAGTTATCGTCATCGTGGGAGGGCTATACTTTCTACTGTTATGTTTTACGAGACAAGGAGATGGTCCGTGGCTGACAACGTAGAGAGTCAGAAAGCGGTGGCTAAACCGGCCTCTCACGCTAAAAATGATTTTGAAAAGGACAAGTTCATTCTTAAGCAGCTTGTCACCAAAGATTTTAAAATCAAATATCGTCGCAGTGTTTTGGGCGTGGCATGGTCCGTGCTTAACCCGCTGCTGATGATGGTTGTTATGTCGATTGTGTTTTCTACGATTTTTGGCCAGAGCCGCAATGGATCAATTACGCCCGAAATGTATCCGTTGTATCTGATTGTCGGTAACATTACGTTCTCCGTCATGTCCGAGTCGACGAACCAGGCGCTCATGTCCATCATTTGGGCGTCTTCTTTGCTCAAGAAGGTTAAGGTTCATCGCTGGGTATTCCCGGTGCAGAAGGTGCTGTTCTCTCTTGTCAACTTTTCCTTCTCTTTGGTCGCTGTGGCTTTGGTTATGGTTTGGTTCCGTGTTGTCCCTACCTGGCATTTAATTCTGCTGCCGGTTTGCTTGCTGTTGCTCATGTGCTTCTGCATGGGCTTGGGCATGATGCTGTCGGCGCTGGCGGTCTTTTTCCGGGATGTTATGCATCTGTGGACTGTTGTTATCACGGCCTGGATGTATCTGACGCCTATTTTCTGGACGACCGATTACATTAGTCAAATGGCACATTGGATCCAGGTGCTTGTGGTTGTGAATCCCATGTACAACTACCTTCAGTTTATGCGTGATATCTTCCTGTTTAATACCGTGCCTTCTGCGCTTACCTTTGGGCTGTGTGTTGTTTGGGCTGTTATTGCTCTTGCTATTGGCTACACCGTGTTTCATAAGACTGAGCACAAGTTTATTCTCTACATCTAAGGAGCGCTGTTCATGACTGAATCTGCTATTGATTACAGCAAGCAGCCCCTTGCTGTTGAGGTCAAAGACGTCACCATGATCTTTAACATGGCGTCCGAGTCGCTTACGAACCTCAAGGAGTACTTTATTAAGCTCGCCAAGCACGAGCTGTTCTTTGAGGAGTTCCGTGCGCTTAAGCACATTTCGTTTAATGTGCATCGCGGCGAGGTCGTTGGCCTTGTTGGTACTAACGGCTCCGGTAAGTCTACGATGCTCAAGATTATTGCTGGCGTTTTGGAGCCCAGTGAGGGCGAGGTTAAGGTCCATGGCAATATTGCACCTCTGATTGAGCTCGGCGCTGGTTTCGATCCTGAGCTTACCGCGCGTGAGAATATCTATCTGAACGGTGCGCTGCTTGGATACACGAAGGAGTTTATTGACGCTAGCTTTGACGAGATTATTGAGTTCGCCGAGCTTAAAGACTTCGTTGACATGCCACTGAAGAACTTCTCTTCGGGTATGGTTGCACGCATTGCCTTTGCTATCGCTACGATTACCGAGCCCGACATCCTGATCGTCGATGAGACGCTTTCTGTTGGCGATGTCTTTTTCCAGCAGAAGTGCGAGCGCCGCATCCAGCACTTTATCGAGAGTGGCGACGTCACGGTCTTGTTCGTTTCTCACTCCATGGAGCAGGTTGAGCGTATTTGCCAGCGTGCCGTATGGATCGAGAAGGGTGACCTGCGTATGGATGGCCCCGTGGACGAGGTCTGCAAGGCGTACCACGACCAGTTCAAGTAGGTTATAATTTATTAGTCGTGTGAACTTGTACCCGCTTGGACGCGCGGCCTTATGCTCCATTAGCTCAGTTGGATAGAGCAGGGGACTTCTAATCCCAAGGTCGACGGTTCGAATCCGCCATGGAGCACCAGAGAGTTTTTGAAGACCCGGTTATTGTGCCGGGTCTTTGCTTTTTGGGACGAGCGCGCGTGCAGTGCTCCCTCAACAATAAGTCCGATGCAGCGATGCTGCACCGGACTTTCTACATCCCAGAATGGCTATCAGCCTTTGGCTGTTGGGCTCTTACGCCTCCGTGGGCTCCACGCCCAGCTCGTTGCGGACGAGCTCGAAGGCGGCCGCGATGGCCTTGTCCATGTCGTAGTACTTGTAGCCGCCCAGGCGACCGGCGAAGACCACGTCGCCCTCCTGCGCCGCCAACTCCTCGTACTGCCTGTACAGGGCCTCGTTCTTGGCGTCGTTGATGGGGTAGTAGGGCTCGTCGCCGGGCTTCCAATCCGCCGGGTACTCGCGCGTGATGACGGTCTTCTCCTGCGTGCCGAACTCAAAGTGCTTGTGCTCGATGATGCGGGTGTAGGGGACCTCGCGCTCGGTGTAGTTGACCACGGCCACGCCCTGGTGGTCCTGCTCGTCGAGCGTCTCGGTCTCAAAGCGCAGGCTGCGGTACTCGAGCGTGCCCAGCTTAAAGTCGTAGAACGCGTCGATGGGGCCGCAGTAGATCGTCTTGGCGGCGATATTGGGCTCGGCGGCGATCAGCTCCTTGTACTCCACGCCGCAGCGCACCTCGACGCCCTCGAGCATGTTGGCGACCATCTTGGTGTAGCCGCCCATGGGGATGCCCTGGTAGCGGTCGTTGAAGTAGTTGTTGTCGTAGGTAAAACGGCAGGGGAGGCGCTTGATGATGCTGGCGGGCAGGTCCTTGCAGTCGCGGCCCCACTGCTTCTCGGTGTAACCCTTCACGAGCGTCTCGAAGATGTCACGGCCGACGAGCGACAGCGCCTGCTCCTCGAGGTTCTGCGGCTCGCCGATGTTCTCGGCGGCCACCTGCTCGGCGATCTTGGCCTTGGCGTCGGCCGGCGTGACGACGCCCGGCCACATCTTGGCGAAGGTATTCATGTTGAAGGGCATGTTGTACATGTTGCCGTGGAAGTTGGCGACCGGCGAGTTGACGTAGTTGTTGAACTCGGCGAAGCGGTTTACGTAGTCCCAGACGTCCTTCATGGAGGTGTGGAAGATATGCGCACCGTAGCGGTGGACCTGGATGCCCTCGACGTCCTCGGTATAGATGTTGCCGGCGATGTGATCGCGGCGATCGATGACCAGGACCGACTTGCCGGCGCGCTTGGCGGCGTTGGCGAAGACGGCGCCAGAGAGGCCGGCGCCGACGACTAGGTAATCGTACTGGGACATGGATATGCTCCTTTGTATGTCAATTGGACAGCTACTTAAGCTTTGGGACAAACAAACCTGATTATTTAGTCCCAAGGATTAGTGTAGCAGATGCTCCCTCAGCAGCTCCAGCGCGTGGGCGTAACCCTGCAGGCCTTCGCCGGTGATGGTGGCGAAGCAAGCTAGGCGTGCATAGCTCACCTGGCGGAAGTCTTCGCGCGTCTCTACGGCGCTGATGTGCACCTCGACGGCAGGGATGGCAACGGCCTTGAGGGCGTCGAGGATCGCCACGCTCGTATGCGTGTAGGCAGCCGGGTTGATGACGATGCCGTCGACCTTGCCGTAGGCCTCCTGGATCTTGTCGACGATGCTACCCTCGTGGTTAGACTGGAAGACCTCGACCTCGTCGAAGCCCTGTGCGGCGCCCGCTTCCTGGCAGATCTGCACTAAGCGGTCGTAGTTGTCGCTGCCATAGATGCCCGGCTCGCGAATGCCGAGCATGTTGAGGTTGGGGCCGTTGATGACGAGTGCTTTCATGGTTGCTTCCTTTGCGGTTGGAAAACCACCACAAAGGTGTCTGTCCCCTTTGTGGTGGTTTTGGTTAGAGCGCGGGTGGGAGGGTGTCGAGGACGGCGCGGGCGGTGTTGGCGGCGCTGTCGCGTGAGTCGATGATGTGGTCGGCCCAGGCGCGGTAGCGCGGCATGCGCTGCTCGGCGAGCTTGTCGATGCCATCGCGGGCGGTGATGGGGCGGCCCTTGTGGGCGAGTTCGTCGAGCTTGCGGTTGAGCATCACAATCTGGCTGTTCTGGTGCAGCAGCGGGTAGTTCTCGTCACGCGTGACCGCGCCGCCGCCGGTGGAGAGCACCAGGCCGCTGCGCTTGGAGATGTCGGACAGCGCCGCCGTCTCCTGCTTGCGGAAGGCCGCCTCGCCGCGCTCGACGATATAGTCGGCACAGGGCATGCCCAGACGCTCCTCGAGGGCGCGGTCCAGATCGATGTGCTCGCGACCCGTGCGCAGGGCAATCTGCTCACCCACGCGGGTTTTGCCCGAGCCCGGCATGCCAATCAGGGCGATGTTCTGCTCTTGGCGCGACAGGCGCTCCGTTACGTCCAGGATGCGCTCGCGCGGGGTGACCTGGCCGGTATAGCGCTCGACGGCCTGTGCCGCCTGGGCCACGAGCATCAGCAGACCGCCGATGCAGGGGATACCGCGGCGCTCGGCCTCGAGCATGAGTCCCGTGCGGGCGGGGTTGTAGACAATGTCGATAACGCCTTCGAGCGCATCGAGCCCTTCGAGCGTGCAAGGCGCGTCGGGGCAGTGGGGGAACATGCCGGCAGGCGTGCAGTTGACGAGCAGGGCGGCGTCGGACTGCTGCGCGAGATTGCCGTAGTTGACCTCGCTCGTGCGACCCACGGGCACAACGATGGCGCCCAGGTCTTCCAGCACCATACTTGCCGTGGTACCGGCGCCGCCAGTGGCGCCGAGTACGAGGGCCTTCTTGCCGGCAACCTCAACCCCCAGCTCCTCGACCAGGCACTGAAAACCGAAGTAGTCGGTGTTGTCGCCGCGCAGGCGGCCGTCGGGCAGGCGTGTGATGGTGTTGACGTTGCCCATGCGCTCGGCCAGCGGACTCAGCTCGTCCAGATACTCCATGACGGCGCGCTTGTAGGGGATGGTCACGTTGGTGCCCTCCCACTCGTCGCCCGTCATAAAGGCCGCGAGGTCCTCGGGCTCGCGCTCAAAACGCGCGTACTCGAGCCCAGCGAGCTCTTTGTAGATGGTTGGGGTGTAGCTGTGGCCCAGTACGCGGCCCAGTACGCCGTAGGGGCGGGATGCAGCGGTATCGGTCATCTAGAGCACCTCCGTGTAGCTACCAAAGTAGGTGAAGCTCTCGCACACGTCGTCGATAGAATCGAGCAGGTCGTCGAGGGCCTTGCTGCCAAAGGGGCAGTCCAGATCAAAGTAGAACATAAACTCAAAGTCGCGGCCGGGGATGGGGCGGCTCTCGAGCTTGATCAGGTTGATGTTGAGTGCGTAGAAGCGCTCGAGCACGCGATAGAGGGCGCCCGGCTCGTTGGCCGTGGTGATCATGAGCGAGGTGCGATTAGCGCCGGGGTAGACGCGCGGCTCGCGGCTGATGACGACAAAGCGCGTGTAGTTGTTGTCCGAGTCTTGGATATTGGGCTCCAGCACCTCGAGGCCATACAGCGTGGCACAGCTGCGCGAGGCGATGGCGGCGACGTCGGTGCGCTCGGAGTTGGCGACCATCTCGGCCGACATGGCCGTGTTTGGGTACTTGGTGGCGTGCAGGTCGTGGGACTCGATAAAGCCGGCACACTGGGCAATGGCTTGGCCGTGGCTGTAGACCTGGCGCACGTCGGCGAGCTTGGTGCCGGGCTTGACGAGCAGGTTGTGGTCGATCTTGAGTCGCAGCGAACGCACGATGTGGAAATCGAACTGGGCGAGCAGGTCGTAGACGGCGTTGACCGATCCGGCGGTGGAGTTCTCGATGGGCAGCACGCCAAACTCGCAGAAGCCGTCGCGCACAGCGCGCATGACGCCTTCGAAGGTCTCGAAAAACGCGATGTCGGGCACGTCGAAGAGTTTGCACGCGGCGATCTGGCTATAGGCACCTTCCACGCCCTGGCAGGCGACGGTGGCCGTTTGAGGGAAGGGCGTGTCGGAGGCTGCAGCCGTGGCGTGTGCCTTTTGCGAGACGGTGATGCCCTTGAGCTCGTTGATGTAGCGCTGCTGCTCGGCCTTGCTCATGCTCATGAGGAGGCGGAACAGGGCGATGGTCTGTGCCTCGTAGCGCTCGGGCGCGCGGCTGGCGAGGTTGTTGAGCTTGGAGCGCTCGCGGGCGGGGTCGAAGACGGCCTTGCCCATCTCGATTTTTGACTTGGCGACTTCGGTGGCAATGTCCATGCGCTCGACAAAGCTGTTGAGGAGCGTGGTGTCGATGCCATCGATGGCCTGGCGGATGTCAGCAAGGTCCATGGAGGCCCCTTTCACGTAACGGCTGAGTTGGCAGGCAACCCAGGTGAGTCGGGTTAGAGCTGGGCGGCGTCCTCGAGGAGGGCGTCCCAAATCGCGAGCGCCGCGGCTGCCTCGGCTACGGGGACGGCTCGGGGGACGATGCAGGGATCGTGACGGCCGTGCACCGAGAGCTCGGCATTTTCCATAGCGTCCATGTCTACGGTCTGCTGCTCGCGGCCAATGGAGGGCGTCGGCTTTACGGCCATGCGCCACATGACGGGCGCGCCGGTGGAGATGCCGCCCAGGATGCCGCCGGCGTTATTGGACTCGACCTCGATCTCGCCGGTCTCGGCATCAACGCGGTACGGGTCGTTGTTCTCGCTGCCGCGCATGGCGGCCACGGCAAAGCCCATGCCAAACTCCACGCCCTTTACGGCGGGAATGCCAAACGCGATTTGCGCGATGCGGTTCTCGATGCCGTCGAACATGGGGTCGCCGATGCCCGCGGGAAGCCCGTAGATGCCGCACTCCACGATGCCGCCGATACTGTCGAGCTCGTCGCGCGCGGCCAGAATCTCCTCGCGCATGCGACCGGCGGCCGCTGCGTCGATGCAGGGCAGGTTGTTCGTAAGGATCGCCTTGCGGTCGGCCTCGCGATAGACCATGTCGTCCATGGGCAGGTCGGAGATGCCGCCGATCTGCGCGACGTGCGCCATGACCTGAATGCCGCGGGCCTCAAGTGCCTGCAGCGCGATGCCGCCGGCGATGCATAGGGGAGCCGTTAGGCGGCCGGAGAAGTGCCCACCGCCCGCGACGTCGTGCATGTTGTGGTACTTCAAGCGCGCAGGGAAGTCCGCATGTCCCGGACGGGGCTTGCGGCGCAGCTCGGAGTAATCCTTGGAGCGCGTGTTGGTGTTCTCAATAATCGCTGCGATGGGTGCGCCGGTGGTGTGTCCATCGACCACACCGGCGATGATATGCGCGGCGTCGGCCTCGCGGCGTTTGGTTGCGGTCTCGTCGCGGCCGGGGGCGCGACGGTCGAGGAAGGCCTGCAGCTTCTCCTGGTCCACGGCGATGCCCGCCGGGATGCCATCGAGCGAGCAGCCGATAGCGGGGGAGTGCGACTGGCCGAAGATGCTTAAGTGCAAGACGTTGCCAAAGGTCGAGGACATGCTATTCCTCCTCGAGCGTGACCTTGCCGCCCAGCAGGCGGTAGTGGTCGAAGAAATCGGGATAGGACTTGTTGACGGCCTCGGCGCCGTGGATCACGACCTCGCCGGTGGCGCGGCTCGCAGCGATGGCGGCCATCATGGCGATGCGGTGGTCGTTGTGCGAATCGACCTCGCCGCCGGTGAAGGCATCGACACCCCTGATGATGAGGTCATCGCCGGCAATGCGCACCTGTGCGCCCAGCGCGGTGAGCTCGCGGGTGGTGGTGACCAGGCGGTCGGATTCCTTGATACGCAGACGGGCGCAATCGCGGATGAACGTGCGGCCCTGAGCCAGCGAGGCCACGGCCGAGATAACGGGCACCAGGTCGGGGATGTCGTGGGCGCTCATCTCAAAGCCGGCGAGCTTGTCGGACTGCACGGTGGCGGCGTTGGTGGAGCGCACGATGCGGGCGCCAAAGCGCGAAAGCGCGGCAAGCACGTTGCGGTCGCCCTGCGCGGAGCTCAGCGACACGCCCTCCACGGTGATGGGGTCGGTGCCGATGGCGCCAGCGCACAACCAAAAGGCGGCGTTGGACCAGTCGCCCTCGACGGCCACGCTGCCGGGCGTGCGGTACGAGCCACTGCTCACGCGGAAGTTCGTGACCTCGGGCTGACCGTCCTTGGCGGGAATGCGCTCGACGTTGACCTCGACGCCAAAGGCCTTCATGGCCTGGATCGTCAGGTTGATGTAGGGGCGGCTCTCAATGAGGCCGGTCACCTGCACGCAGGAGGGCTGGGCGAGCAACGGGGCTGCCAGCAGCAGGCCCGAGATGTACTGCGAGCTCACGTTGCCCGGCAGCACAAAGGTGCCCGGGCGCATGCGTCCGCTCGTCTTGAGCGGAAAACCGCCCAGGCCCTGCAGGTCGCAACCGGCGGCGATAATCTCGTCCGAGAGCGGAGAGAGCGGGCGGGCGCCCAGACGACCCTGGCCCACAAAGGTGGCCTCTGCGCCTAACGCGCAGGCGACGGGCAGCATAAAACGCAGCGTGGAGCCGCTCTCGCCGCAGTCGAGCGTGCCGCCTGCAAGTGCTTTGAGCAGGCCAAACTCAATACTCTTCATGGTGGGGTGGACCTGGAAGCCGTCCTCGACGGTCTCAATGCGAGCACCCAGGGCCGTAAGGCAACGCACCGTAGCCTCGATGTCGGCGCAGGTGGTGTTACAGGTGACGTGTGTCTCGCCGTTGGCAAGCGCAGCGCAGATGATCAGGCGATGCGCCATCGACTTGGACGCGATGGCGGGAACGGTGCCCTTGAGCGGGGACGGGGTGATGCGGGCTAGCATGCGGATGCGTCTCCCTTCTGGCCGAGGCCCTCGGCAATGAGTTCGTGGAAAGTGGAAAGCGGCGTGCGGTCGATGCTGCAACGGCCAATGTCGTGCGGAATTACCAGTTCGATAGTGTCACCGGCGCGCTTTTTGTCGTGGAGTGCCTCGGCAAAGACGGCGTCGGCCGAAAGCTCGCAGCGGGTCTTGAGGCCGTGGCGCGCGCAGAGCTCCTCGATGCGAGCGGGAAGTTCGGCGTCGCAAATGCCGTGCAAGGCCGCGGCGCGCGTGATGATGCCCATACCGATTGACACGCAGTTGCCGTGCCCCAGCTCAAAGTTCTCGCAGGCCTCGACGGCATGTCCGGCGCTGTGTCCAAAGTTGAGGAGCTTTCGCTGGTTGGTTTCGCGCTCGTCGGCAACGACCACGGCGCGCTTGATGTCGATGTTGCGGGCGATGATAAGCGCCACGCGGGCCACATCCTGGTTGAGCAGCTCCAGCGTGAGCGGGGTCTTCTCCAGCTCGGCGAAAAGCTCCGGATCGGCAATCACGGCATGCTTGACGACCTCGCCGCAGCCGTCAGCGAACTGCTCGGGCGTGAGGGTGGCCAGGCACCCCACGTCGGCGATAACCACGCTCGGCTGCCAAAAGACGCCGGCCAAGTTCTTGCCGGCAGCCAGGTCGATGGCCGTCTTGCCGCCCACCGACGAATCCACCATGGCGAGCAGACTCGTGGGGATCTGCACAAACTTGCAGCCGCGCATGTAGGTGGCGGCCACAAAGCCCGCCACGTCGCCCACGACGCCGCCGCCGAGTGCTACGATCACGTCGGAGCGCGAAAGCTCGTGCTCGGCCACAAACTCCAAAATGGCAACATAGGTCTCGGCGCGCTTATGGGCCTCGCCGGCCTCGAAGGTGCAGATGCTCACCTCGTAGCCTGATGCCTCCAGACTCTGCTTAACTGGCATTTGGTAGAGCGGGCCCACGTTGGTGTCCGTCACGATGACGGCCTTGGTGCCGCCGGCAGTGGCGCGCACGAGCGGTCCCGCCTGCTCCAGCAAAAACGTGCCAACATGCACCTGGTAGGGGCGTGCAGTGTCGATATCGATGGTAATCGCCATAAGCTTCGGTCCTTTCGACCTGGCGTGATAGGTGGTCTAGTGGGAGGCCTCGTCGTCGAGCGCGCGCTTGATGCGGTCGCCCTCGGCAAGGAGATTCTCCAGATAGCGCTGGTCGCGGTCCTTAAGGGCGCGGCTGTAGGCGCCGAGCGATTCGATAAGATGGTCGATCTCGAAGGCGAGCGCATCGGCGTCGTCGATCATAAGCTCGGACCACATCTGAGGATTGAGGTGCGCCACGCGGGTGAGATCGCGGTAGCTACCGGCTGAAAAGCCGTGGTGGACCTGGGCGGTCGGGCTCTTTACGTAGGCGTTGGACACCACGTGCGCAAGCTGGCTCGTGAAGGCGATGACGCGGTCGTGCTCGGCGGCGCTGGTCACGCTGAACTTGCCAAAGCCCAAGGGGCGCACCATCTCGCGCACCTGGCCCAAGAGCTCCAGCTTAAGGGCATCGTCTACCGCGGGCGGAACGAGCACCAGGGGAGCGCCCTGGAACAGGTCGGCGCGGGAGTGCGCGTAGCCCGAGAACTGCGTGCCCGCCATGGGGTGCGCGCCCACAAAGTAAAAGCCGTTCTCGCGGGCAAGCTCAAAGGCGCGCTCGCACACGATGCCCTTGACGCCCACGGTGTCGATCACCACGGGACCCATGATGGCGTCGGTGTCGGTGGCGTCGGCGAGCGCCTGGGCGTGCGCCTCGAGCCACTCGATGCATGCCTCGGGATAGCAGGCAAGGACGATGATGTCGCATTCGCCGAGTGTCTTGTCGTTGAGCTCTCCGGCGACAGTGCCCATGCTGGCGGCCGTCATGACATCGTCATCGGGGTCCCAGGCCAGCACGCGAACGCCCGCCTGCGCATAGCCGCGGGCAAAGCTGCCGCCGATGAGGCCAAGGCCGACGATGCCCGCGCATTTGGGACCGCCCTGGTTAACGCGCGCGTTTCTCACCGTACCCATGGGCTACTCCATGGTCTCTTGGCAGACGACCTCGCGGATGGCTCGGATGCGGCGCATGGTGTCATCGAACTGATCGGGGGTGAGGGCCTGGGCGCCGTCGGACCAGGCGCGGCTCGGCTCGTCGTGGACCTCGATCTCCAGGCCGTTGGCACCGCAAGCGGTCGCGGCGAGCGCCATGGGCTCAACGTAGCGGGTGTAGCCGGTGGCGTGGCTGGGGTCGGCGACGACGGGCAGGTGCGACAGGTGGTGCAGCACCGGCACGGCGTTGAGGTCGAAGGTATTGCGGGTGCGGGTCTCGAAGGTGCGGATGCCGCGCTCGCACAGGATGACGTTGTCGTTGCCCTCGCTCATGATGTATTCGGCTGCCATAAGCAGCTCGTCGATCGTGCCGGACATACCGCGCTTGAGCAGGACCGGGGTCTTGGTCTTGCCGACCTCTTTGAGCAGGGGGAAGTTCTGGGCGTTGCGGGCGCCGATCTGCATGACGTCAATCTTCTTGTCCAGGAAGACCTGCACGTCGCGTGGGTCCATGATTTCGGTGACGATCGGCATGTCGAGCTCGGCGGACGCCTCGCACAGCAGGTCGAGGCCGGCGGGGCCCATGCCCTGGTAGGCGTAGGGGGAGGTGCGGGGCTTGTAGGCACCGCCGCGCAGCATCGTGGCACCGGCGGCCTTCACGCGGCGGGCGATGCGGATGAGGTTCTCGCCCTCGACGGAGCAGGGGCCGGCGATGACCTGGAATTGATCGCCGCCGATCTTGACGCCGTGGCCGCAGTCGATGACGGAGTCCTCGGGGTGGAACTTGCGGTTGGCGCGCTTGAACGGCTCGGAGACGCGCTGCACGCGCTCGACGACATCCATGGACTCGAGCAGGAACGGGTCGATCTTGGTCGTATCGCCCACCAGGCCGATGATGGTCTCATTCTCGCCGCGCGAGACATCGGTCTTCAGGCCCTTTTTCTCAATCCAGCTGACGATATGGCCGACGGCCTCGTCGCTGGCGCTCTGCTTTAAAATTGCAATCATGGTGTGCCTCTCACCTCGATGGATAACTTTTGCAAAAACGGCCCGCATCGCGAGCCGTGTATATATGGTGCATGAGAGTTTATACTATCTGACTCGCTTTTGCCTTCTAAAGTGGGCCGTTGCGCCGCGTCTTCCTCGGAATTGCAAAGCTTTTTCTTTTATTTTGATAGCCCGTGGTGCACTTGGGTATAATGCCAAACGTTGGCCCTATTAGCTCAGGGGATTAGAGCGTCTGCCTCCGGAGCAGAAGGCCGTTGGTTCGAATCCAACATGGGGCACCATTCCAATTTTGCTCGAACCCGCTGGATGTCCAATCTGGCGGGTTCGCCCTTTTTGTCGTAGTTCAGCGTGACCAGTATCTCGTCCTCCGAGACGACAGCCTGCCACACGAACGCCTTCAGCAGCGTCCCGTCGTCGAGCGCCGTCCCGCACTGCAGGAAGTCGGCGAAGCGCTCCGGGTCTATCCGCTCGTCCGTGATGGCCTCGAGGTCGTACCTCGCGCGCGCCTGCTGCTCTTCCAGCTCGGCTATGCGCTCGTTCACGCCAGGCGCTATCACGCCCTGCTCGATGGCGTTGAGGATGTTCCTCAGGCCCCTCTCCGCGGCCCTGAGCGAGTCCTCGGCCTGCCTGCGGCGCGCCCGCACCTCGGCCGTGTCCGCGCGCTCCGCTACCATGTTGGCTATCTGCAGCGCCTCGCCGCGGTCGCCCAGCAGCCCGCGCAGCGCCGAGGCGATTGAACCTTCCAGCTCCTCGCGCCTGATGTTGCGGACGCACGACCCCGGGCAGCTGTAGTACTCGTACTTGACGTTGTTGCGGCCCCTGCCGCTCACGCCCTGCAGGTTCCTGCCGCATTCCGCGCACAGCGCCGCCCCCGCGAGGGCGAAGTCGCCCCAGTTCTCGCTCGAGCGCTGCTTGCGGCACTTGATCCCCTGGACCTCCATGAACGTCACCTCGTCCACTATCGCCGGCATCCCGCCCTCGCGTACGATGCCTCCCCACTCGTATCTGCCCGTGTGCCTTCGGTCGCGCAGCATCTGCTGCACCATCGCCTGGCCGCACGGGTTGCCCTTGCGCGTCCTGAGGCCGCGCCGCGCGAACTCGCGCGCTATCGCGTTTATGGACATGCGCTCGAGCCTCAGCGCGAAGGCCTCGCGCACCCACGCCGCCTGCGCCTCGTCGACCTCGTACTCGTCGTCCTCGTTCCTGCGGTATCCGAAGATGCGCACGCCGTTGGTCTTGCACTTGAGGGCATTGCCCTCCATTCCGCGCTTGGTCCTGATGGCGGTCTTCCTCGACTCGCAGGCGGCGAGCCCCTCGAGCAGCTTCTCGTAGATGATGCCCTCCGGGCTGTCCGGTATCGCCTCGAGTGCCGAGACCAGCTTGACGCCGTGCGTGGCGAGCTCGCGCTTGTATATCGGCGCGTCGTACTCGCCGCGGCTGAAGCGGTCCATCATGTAGACGAGGACGATCTCGCTCTCGCCGGCGTTGGCTATCATCCGCTGGAACTCGGGGCGGTCGTCGGTGCGTCCCGACACGGCGCGGTCGCAGTACTCCGCCGCGACCTCGTAGCCCTCGCGCGCGCACCACTCGCGGCAGACGCGCAGCTGGTCCTCGATTGAGGCCTCGCGCTGCCTGTTGCACGAGAATCTCGCGTATATCACTGCCTTCTTTGGCATAATGTAGAAGCCCCCTCAAGTTGTGAGTTTGCAAAGATGCTTGGGCGGTTGGATGCCCCGTCGGCTAAAGCGGTACCAGCGCTGCCGACGGGGCTCTTTTTATATATATGCGCCATAAGGTGCGACGCAAATGCTGTAACTGTCGCTAATGGTGAAGCCGCGCGCGTAATCGCGGCACGGTGGCATAGAGAAAGCCCGGTATGTCCGATTGAACATGAAGTCGTGCTCCTCCATTTTCTTCGCGCTTATAGTGCCAAGCAAGGTACCGTCCTCGTCTAGTATTACAGCGGCTCCATCCTCAACTTCCCAATGCGGTGGCATGTTCCTCTTCGTTTGCCGCTTAAGTTTGACCGAAAACGGTACGAATGGCTGGTGAGTGGACAAAGCGTCTTCAAATGCCGTATAGCTGTGGGTGTATAGGCAGTCACTCGCTAGCGCCCAGAGGGCGAACGGCACGTCCATTGGCGGCTGTCCAGCTCCCTGCTGAGCCTTTGCCGCCGTTTTGCTCATTGACTTTTTAAAAAGTCCCATAAAGCTATTCACCGTCCTCGTATGATTCCGCGCGCTCGAGTAGCTCGTCGACCGTGATACCCATCGCGTGCGCGATCTTGTAAACAATGCTTGCCTTGGGATCTTTTATCTTCCCACTGAAAATCTGGGAGACGTGGGCGTCGGATAGCCCCGAAGCCCTGCAAACGTCGGCCTGCTTCATGCCGCGCTCGCCAAGATAGTCAATCAATGCGCGTGAGAGCTGCATTTGTAGCTCCTCTCCATCTAAAGACTGTACGAATAAATCCTAACAGAAATTAGGAAAACTTCAACATTCTATTGATTCCTAATGTGCATTAGGTTACTGTATCCAATGTACCTAATGCAGATTAGGAAGGAGGTACGGATGAACAGCCTTCAAGGACTGGTAGCGGCCCGAGTTGCGGAGCTGAACATTACTAAGCAGAGTCTTGCCGACGCTGTCGGGGTATCGCTCGTCACCTTCAACAAGAAGGTATGCGGTGAGTCTGACATCACCATCACAGAGGCACGAAAGCTCGCAAAGGCTATCGAGGTGAGCAGCGATGAAGTCTGCCGACTCGCGCCCTAGCGAAAGTAAGCCCAAGACCCCGCGCGAGATAGCGCTCGACACCATGTGCTCGACGCTTCGGGCGGCGTACCGGGAATGGGAGAGGAAGGAGGGGAGCAAGAGACAGTGAGGCCATGGTCGACACGTGAGATCCGGTACCTGAGGGAGCACGCCGGCGACGGAGCCAAGGAGATAGCCAAGGCGCTGGGCCGCAGCACCGACGCGGTCAAGTGGCAGGCGCGCAGATGCGGAATATCGCTCCGCCAGCGCTGGATGTGCCCGAAGTGCGGGCGCACGACGTTCAAGCCGCTGAACAGGGCAAACGGCTGGTGCGCGGAGTGCACTAAGGAGAGCCACGTGGCAGACCTCAGGGAGCAGGCCAGCGCGATGCGCGAGGAGGCGGCGAGGGCAAAGCGGAACGACAGGGAGCGGCAGAGGTGCTACAGCGCCAAGAGCCGCGCCAAAAAAGTCCCAAAATAGCCACCCTAAAAGCCACACCTGCATCTACCTGCGGAAACATCAGAAGGGAACACAAGATGTACACATACAAAGAAGCGAGCGCCCCCAGCTACCAACTTATGAGCACTCGCCGAAACAGCCCCAGACATGAGGCTCAGACCATCATAGCACCCAAGTCATACCGACCGACCGCCCGCGAGCAGCTCGACTCCGATGCGTTCAGGGCGGGGGCCATGGTCGGCTTCATCGCCGCCGCGGTCCTGTTCGCGGCGGTCCTGACCGTCTTCGTCCTCCCGACGATGGACGGCGCGGTCCAGGCCGCCAAGGCCGCATGCGCTGCGGGGGCCGTCGATGCGTAACGACGAGAGATACCGCCAGAAGCCGATGAGCAACCAGCTCGAGATATTCGGCCTCGGCGCGGACGGCGAGCAGGACATGGCGGACGCGCGCGCTTGGATAGGCGAGCACCCGCGGGCGTGGGGCTTCATGGTCGAGCAGGCCACCCGCCTCAACCGCAAGGGCTACGTCTCGATCAACTACCTCATCCACATGGTGCGCAACGAGCTGCACGTCGGCGTGAAGAACGGCCTCGCGCCGAGCCTCGCCCGCATCATGGAGGCGCGCTACCCGCACCTGAGGCACGCATTCAACAAGCACCGCTCCAAGAGCGACGGTTTCGTCGATGAGTAGGAGCAGGAGGACCGCCAAGGACGCGGGCACGAGGTTCGAGCGCCTGGTCGCCGACTACCTCGCCGGGAGGCTGGGGGCCGACATCGACAGGCAGGTCAAGACCGGCTCGCACGACACGGGCGACATCCGCGGCGTGTCGGTGGCCGGGCGGGGCATCGCGATCGAGTGCAAGGACTACCAGGGCAGGCACGAGCTGCCCAAGTGGCTGCGCGAGGCGGAGACCGAGCGCAGGAACCGCGGGGCGGACTACGGCGTGGTCGTCTGGAAGCGCCGAGGCACCGCCATCCCCGGCGAGCAGTTCGTGACCATGACATTGGAGACGTTCGCGGCGATGCTCGCGGGCGCAGGCAGGAAGGAATAGCAATGGAGAGCACAAACATACCGGTGGAGATCGAGGCCAAGTTCAAGCAGGCCACCGTGAAGGGCGGCGTCGCCGTCCTGCAGTTCGAGGTCGACACCGAGGACAGCGCGGCGTTCGACGCCATCCGCAAGAGCGGCGAGGAGGTCTGGCTGTCCATCCAGAGCAAGCAGCCCCAGATCCTGTTCGTTAGCCACGACGGGGAGGTGACCGAGTGATGGCCGACTACAAGGGGATGTTCGCCGAGCTGGCCGAGCTCGCCACGGAGGAGCAGGCGATGTTCGCCGTCTCGCTCATAACGAAGACCGACGAGTCGTTCGACAGGTTCATGGACGCGCGCGAGAGGCTGTCCAGGTGGATCGTCGGGCACGCCGCCGTCATCGACGAGGCGATAACCGAGAGGAAGTACAACCGGATGCTCAACGAGGAGGTCAGGTAATGGCTGGGGAGAACGGGGCCGAGGAGGTCGTCGCCGAGGTCATCGAGGAGCAGGAGGCGTCCGACCTCGTCGTCACGTACTCGCCGTCCGTCATCAGCGCCAACTTCGACGCGCTGGAGGCGCACGTCCGAGCGAAGGTCGCGGACTACGAGGGCGCCAAGTACGACCTGACCAAGGCCGACAAGATCAAGGAGGCCAAGAACGACCGCTCCTACCTCAACGGCCTGAAGAACGAGATCGAGGAGCGCCGGAAGGCCGTGAAGCGCGAGTACAACAAGCCGCTCGCCGCCTTCGAGAAGCGCTGCAAGGAGATCACGTCCATCATCGACGGCGCGTCGGACGGCATCAAGGCGCAGCTCGACGAGGCGGAGGAGAGGCGCAGGGCGGGCGCGAGGGCCGCACTCGAGGCCCACTACAGGGAGTTCGCGGAGCTCCTCTCGCCGGTCGTGCCCTACGAGCGCCTGCACGACGACAAGTGGCTCAACAAGTCGTTCGGCGAGGTCAAGGCGAAGAAGGCCCTCGAGGAGAAGGTCTCCGCCGTCGCGCGCGACTGGGACACGCTCAAGGCGCAGCGCGGCTCCATGGCCCACTACGAGGTCGCCGAGCGCGAGCTGTTCCGCACGCTCGACCTGGGCTCGGCGCTCAACGCCGCCCGCGCCGCCGACGAGGAGGACGCCCGCATCGCCGCCATGCGCGAGGCGGTCGAGTCCAAGCCTGCGCCGCGTCCCGCGCCGAGGCGCCAGGCGGAACCCGCCGTCGCGGCGCGCCCCGAGCCGTCCTGCGCGTGGACGGTCGAGATCCCGTCCGCCACGCGCTCGCAGATGGAGCAGCTCGCCGCGGCGCTGCGCGAGCGCGGAATCACCGGCACCATCAGGTGCAAGGGGGTGTGCTAGATGGCGGAGGAGAAGATGGCGCTCTCCCAGGCGATAGCCAAGGTGCAGCGCTCCGTGACCGTCCCCAAGGCGCGCTACAACGCATTCGGGAAGTTCAGCTACCGCTCGTTCGAGGACATCGTCGCCGCGCTCAAGGAGCCCTGCAAGGAGGCGGGCGTGGCGTTCACGCTCCAGGACGGCATCTGCAAGGTGGGCGAGCGCTACTACGTCGAGGCCACGTGCACGCTGTTCTTCGAGGACGGGCACGGCGAGACGAGGGAGTTCAAGGCCTACGCCCGCGAGGCGGAGCACAAGAGCGGCTCCGACGACGCGCAGGTGACCGGGATGGCGTCGAGCTACGCGCGCAAGTACGCGCTCTGCGGCCTGTTCGCCATCGACGGGCAGAGCGACCCGGACGCGCTCTCGGACAGGCCCGAGAAGGAGCCGCCCGAGAGCGGCGGCTTCGCGGCGAAGTGCAAGGCCTGCGGCACGGCCTACACCTTCGAGTTGAAAGAGCAGTACGAGGAGTTCAAGAAGCACCCCGGCTGCTGCGCCACGCCTACGTGGCGCGTCCTGTAGGCCATGCAGGACATGTACGCGCAGCGCGAGGAGCTGTTCGAGCGCCTCATGGCGGAGCTGGACACGCTCAGGCGGACGGGGCAGCAGTACGCCGAGAACGAGGCGGACTACCGAAAGGCGCTGCGCGTCGCCATCCTCGAGGAGCGCTCCAAGGGCACGCCGGTGACCATCATCGGCGACCTGTGCCGGGGGCGCGATGAGATAGCCGAAAAGAAGCAGCTGCGCGACTGCGCAGAGGCGCTCTACAAGGCATCGAGCGAGGCGATCATGGCCCTCAAGCTGCGAATCAAGACAGTGGACGCCGACATCCAGAGGACATGGACGAGCGGCGGAGAGGAGACATACAGATGAGCATCAACAGAGTGGTCGTGTCGGGCAACCTGACCCGAGACCCCGAGCTGCGCGCCACGCCGGGCGGCACGCAGGTGCTGGGCTTCGGCGTGGCCGTCAACGACCGCCGCCGCAACCAGCAGACGGGGGAGTGGGAGGACTACCCCAACTTCATCGACTGCACCATGTTCGGCAACCGCGCCGAGGCGCTCTCGCGCATCCTGCGCAAGGGCATGAAGGTCGCCATCGAGGGGAAGCTGCGCTACAGCTCCTGGGAGGACAAGAACGGGGGCGGCAGGCGCTCGAAGGTCGAGATCATCCCCGACGAGGTCGTGCTCATGAGCCAGAACCCCAACGGCCAGCAGGCCCCGCAGTATGCGCCGCAGGGCTACCAGCAGCAGGCGTACCCGCCGCAGCCCGCCCCGCAGGCATACGCCCCGCAGCCGGCGCGCCAGCAGCCCGCGCCGCAATGGAGCGCCCAGCAGGCCTACCAGCAGGCCCCGCAGGCGGCACCGCAGGCACCGCAGCAGCCCGCGCCCGCCCAACAGCAGTTGGACGTGTACGACGAGGACATCCCGTTCTGATGGGGCGCGTACCCGACATCATCCGCGACCACTGGGAGGCGGCCCTGTTCGCCGCCTCCTTCTCCGCGGGTTTCCTGTTCTTCTCTTCGCTTCTCTGGGGGTGGTTCTGATGGCAAGCAAGTTCACGTGGTTCCCGAAGCTCACCGCCGCCCTCGAGCGCGTGCCGGAGGGGCCGCGCGGGGAGCTGTGCTGGGCCATCATCCAGTACGGCACCAACGGCATCGAGCCGGAGTTCGCCGACTGGGCGCTCAGCGCCGTGTTCGAGAGCCTCCGCGAGGACATCGACAACAGCCTCGCCGCCCGCAACAAGAACAAGGGCGGCAGGCCGCGCAAGGACTCCAAGGGCGAAACGGGGGTTTCGGAGGATACGGAAACCTCGGAAACGGGGGTTTCGGAAAACGGAAACGGGGGTTTCGGGGTTTCGGAAACTACCGAAACGGGGGTTTCGGAACCTGAAAACCCCTCCTTATATACCAATCCATACCAGTCCATACCAAGCCAGGCCATTCCAGTGCAGGGCGGTGCGGACGCGTGCGCCGCGCCCGAGGGCTTCGAGCCGCCGACCGCCGAGGAGGTCGCCGCGTACTTCGGGGCAAACTGCCTGAACGGCGACCCGCAGGCATTCTTCGACTTCTACGCGTCGCAGGGCTGGCGCAAGTCCAACGGCATGCCGATCTCGGACTGGCAGCCGCAGGCCCGGCAGTGGCACCGCCGCCAGCGCGAGCTCGACGCCGAGGCCCGGAGCCGCGGCAAGCCCACCGCCTCGGAGGTCGAGGCCGCGACGTTCAGGCCGACAAGGACGCCCGAGGAGGCGCTGGCCGAGCAGGAGTGCCGGTGGGCGTCCGAGCATCCGGGCCTCGACCCGGCCAAGGTCGAGGCCCCGCGGGGAACGACCGCGGGCAGGGCGGAGTTCGGGCTGTACCAGGACGCGCAGAGGCTGCTGGCCGCACGCGCCGCGTGCGAGGGGAGGCTGCGATGACTGTCGACGCTGGAGTCCTCAGGGGCTGGTCCAAGGAGCGCGCCGAGCTGTACGGCAAGCCGCACCTCGGGGCGAGGTACACGCACGGGGCGGCCTACGAGCCGACCCAGCCCAGGTGCGCGGTGTGCGGCAGGCGCGCCTCCAACTGTCACCACGTGGCCCGCAGGTCGTGGGGGAAGACGTTCAGGCTCGTCACGCCCAACGGGGTGTGGGAGCTGCGCAGCCCGCTGTTCGCCCTGTGCGGCTCCGGCACGACCGGGTGCCACGGGAAGTTCCACGACGGCGGGCTGCACGTCGAGTGGGTCTGGCGCACCGGGGCAGCCGAGGAGGCATGGTGGTCCGGCACGCTGCTCAGGGAGTACCCGCCGCACAGCCCCGACCTCTACATGTTCGGCTACTGGGCCATCACCGACCGATACGGAAACGAGATCATCCGAGAGGTGAAATGACGATGGAGATCACCAACTGCGAGCAGTACGTGCTCGCCGAGCTGGACTACGAGCAGCGCCGCAACGAGCGCCTCGTGGCCGAGAACAACAAGCTGGCCAAGCAGCTCGACGCCATGACCAAGAGGGCCAACGGCTACCGACAGATCATCAACCGGCCCAAGACGCCCATTGAGGAACTGGCCGACGAGGTCATGCGCGAGGAGATGCTGACCCGCTTCACCTACGCCGAGGTCACGGACGTCAAGAGAGCGTTCAGCGGAAGGCTGCTCGGCTTCGACGAATGGTGCCACGATGCGATGCGATATATGGCGCTGGCGGACGACGTCGGCGAGGAGGAGTTCATCCGGTTCATGCGCCGGGACCTCAAGAAGATCTACGACGAGAAGGTGGCCGGATGTTCCAAGTAGGGGCCGCCGCCCACGGCAGGGGCGAAGGGGCAGGCCGATGAATGACGAGAAGGCCATCGCCGCGGCCATCCACGCCGGGCTCCGGAGCGACGAGGTGACCGACCTCTACACGGGCGACTGCAGGGGCTGCGGCGAGTGCTGCTCGCGGTTCCTGCCCGTGAGCCCGTTCGACCGGGTGCGCCTCGAGGCGTACGTGCGCCGGAACGGAATCGCGCCCGCCGAGCCCAAGGCTGAGTACGACCTGCTGTGCCCGTACCTCACGGACGGGCGCGAGTGCGCGGTCTACGCCGCGAGGCCCGAGGTCTGCCGCACCTACCGGTGCGACAGGCACAAGAGGGGCGAGCTGGGCATGTTCTTCGGCGCGGAGTGCGCCGAGGTGACCGACATACGCGCGCTCGCGGAATCCATGGCCGGCGACGTCTATGAATGCGAATAGGAACCGAATGAAAGGAATACCGATGACCGACGAGAAGAAGGCCGAAGAGACGTCCGAGGCGCCATACCCCGGGACGCTTAGCTGGGCGGCGACGCAGTTGCTGGAGGCAATCGGCGGTGCCGCGAAGGCCGCCGCCGAGATGCTGTGGGAGAGCATCTCCCGCGTGTTCCGAGACGCCCACCGTCTCATGGGGAAGCTCGCGAAGGCGCTCGACCCGAAGTGGCAGCGCCGCCGCCGTCGCGCACTCGCCCGCTCGCGCCGCAACAACCTGTACCTGAAGAGCATCGGGAGGTGCCGGTGATGGGCGGCAAGTACGGGAAGGAGCAGGGGAATGGCTAACCCCAAGGTGCTGCGGAAAACGCAGCTGCTGCGCCTGCTCGTGAACGAGCTGTGCGACAGCATCGAGGCCCGCGAGGCCAAGGAGTCGAACCTCCATACCTACCCGAGATTCGGCTACGGCGGCCTCGAGGACGGCCAGGGCAAGACCCAGATACAGAACGACATACGCAGGTGCAGGAGAACGCTCCTCGACCTGTGGAAACTGATCGGGAGGCAGTGAAGATGGCTAGAAACGTCTACGGCGGCTACTGCCGCGAGTGCGGCAGGTGGACGCCTCCCGGGTTCGGGCACTTCGAGCGCTACCGCGGCGGCTGGCGCGTCCACTGCGTCGAGTGCGCGAGCGGGCGGAAGCTGCCGCCCGGGGGAGACCAGGCGGCGCAGGACATGCGGCGCCACGTCAGGAACATGGTAAACGACGGAAGGTACGGGAAGAGGGGATACAGATGACTGGAGACGAGAGGCCGGACATCTACGAGGATGGGCTCCGGGAGGAGCGCTGCGAGAACTGCCTGCACTGCGGCGCGACGGCGCTGCGCACCATCCACGGCGTGGAGCGCACCGAGTACGAGTGCTGGCGGCGCCCGGAGTTTGTGCACCGCACGCAGGGGGTCGCCAGGTGCAACTACTGGGAGGCGCGATGAGCGGATGGGATGAGCTCGGCCGCGAGCAAGACATGGCCGCGGCGAGCGCCGTCGGCTACCTCGAGGGCATGTACGACGTGGCCGTCGTCAGGAAGAGGGTGGCGTAGATGCGAGTTCTTATCGCCTGCGAGGAGTCGCAGCGCGTGGCGCTTGAGTTCCGGAAGATGGGGCACGAGGCTTACAGCTGCGACCTTGAGGAAGCGGGGGGGTCACGACCTCATGCACCTCAACGTCGACGCCCTCCAGATGCTCAAGCTCAGGTGGGACCTGGTGATCGCGCACCCGCCATGCACGTATCTCACCGTCACCGGCAACCGCTGGTTCGACGAGGGGAAGTACGGCGACAGAGCGCGCGAGCGCAAGGCTAACCGTGAGGCCGCCGTCGAGTTCTTCATGGCGTTCGCCGAGTGCAATGCGCCGCACGTCGCAATCGAGAACCCCGTCGGCTGCATGAGTACCAGATGGCGCAAGCCAGATCAGATCGTGCAGCCGTACATGTTCGGCGACCCGTACGAAAAAAAGACGTGCCTGTGGCTGAAGGGGCTCGATCCGCTCAAACCGACTGATGAGGTCGAGCCTGAGCCGCGCAAGGTATTCAAATCAGGCAACTCCATGCCTGCATGGTACGCGGATGCGTGGCATCTGCCGCCACACGAACGCGCCAAAGTTCGCAGCCGCACGTTCCCGGGCATCGCAAAGGCGATGGCCCGCCAGTGGTGCGAACAGATAGGGATGGATGGAGTTTAACGCCAGATAGGAGAAAACGATGATTCACTTACCAAAGGACGCCGAGGGCCGCGAGATTCCGCTGGACACCAAGGTGCTGTTCGGCGACGGCGGCACGGCCCGAAATATCGTGTACTGGGTGTTCACGACCGATTCCGAACTAGAGAAAGAGTGGAGGAACTGCTGGCGCGCGGTCACGGACGCGGGCAGGAAACTCGATCCCAAGCTCATGTACCTTGCCCAGCCCGATAGCTGGGAGAAGTTGGAGGAGGACTTGGACAGGTGCATTAAGGCGGATAGCCTTTGCGCGTACAGTCCGTCGGAAGAATGTTCCACATGCGTCCTGCCAAGGGACAGTCAATGCAATTGCGATTCGTTTGCACTCGAGGCCATCAAGGAGCGCATCCGCAAGCTGAGGGATGAGGACTGATGAAGCGACAGAAGACCGTAAGGCCATACTGCGACCGAGTGAGTGAGCGCGAGCGGCGAGATATCGTGACTGCGCTGCGGAACATCGTGTTTCTCGACGATGGCGAGACGGGTGAGGAGTATTGCGAGGTCAACGACATTCTTGATGCTCTCGACGTGCACACTGACGTCGATTGGACTCTTGGCCGCGATGAAGTCGAGCGCCTTATCGACATAGTGAACGTTCCGCAGACCGGGCCGAGGAAGTACAAGCTCAATGCCGAGGCGCTGCGCGAATGGATGACAAGGACGCATACGACGCAGGCCGAGCTGGCAAAGATGGTCGGCGCCGTGGCCTGCATGCCGAGCCAATGGCTCAACGGCGTGAAGGAGCCGCGAATGAGCTCGATGCTCAATCTCGCGGACGCGACCGGGATAAGCATCTATGACCTTATTGAGGTTGACGAATGATTACCGATGAAGAGCGCCGCAATGTAGCGGCGAATATACGAAATGCAGCCAACAGGCGCAAAGACGACCTGCAAGACGATCCCGATTACTCTCCGTTCGCCGCGCTCTATGCCGTCTTCTGCGGAGTCCGCGGGTTTCCGCGCTACAAAGACCTGCTGCATCTTGCCGACTTAATCGACCGTCCAAGAGGCAGGGCTTTCATACCGGATGCAATGGAGGGCGGCGTGTTTTGCCCGAGATGCGGCGCGGAAATCGGCGAGTACGGCGTGCCGAACTATTGCCATAGCTGCGGGCTGGCGATTTCGACTGGAAGGGTGGTAGAGCAGTGATCGTCGTCGAGAAGAGGGACGTGCCCGAAGACTGCACGACATGCCTTTATAGACGCCTCAACGGGTGCGCCCACGCCGACCGCCAGAGGGACTGGATGCGCTACCGCGCGTGGATGGGCCTCGAACGGTGCCCGAGCTGGTGGCTCGACCAAAACCGATTCGAGAGGGCGTGACGCGATGGCGACCGAATACGTTCTGGATGCAGACAGAATCGCCCACTGGAGAGTCGACAACCACGTCCCGCTCAAGCAGCTGGCGCGAATTGCCGGGGTGAACCTCAGCAGCCTGAGCCACGCCATCCGCGACGGCAGGGAAGTAAAGATGAACCTGCTGCTCAATCTGGCGGAGGCGATGGGCGAAGACCCGCGGGACATCGTGAAACCCAGGGTGCATACGAGTCTGGATACCAAATGAGATTCGAGATTACCGAGTGCCACATCATCGACGTGCCGGACGGCGAGCTGGAGGACATGGACGACCCGCTCGAGGAAATCAAGGACGACGCGCACTGGTTCATCGAGCAGTACGAGCGCGAGGCATGGTGCGAGGAGGTGACCCGTCTTGGACGCCAGCTATGAGCCGAATAGCGGCTACAACCTGCCGCCTGGATGCCTCGATGGCGACATCGACAGGCGCTTCGGGGAGCGCGTCCCGACCTGCGCCGAGTGCGCCAAGATGTACGAGTGCTGCTGCGACTACGGCATCTGCGAGGTGGAGTTCGACGACGCCTTCCGGGAGGAGTTCGACGGGGCGGACGCGGAGCCGGGCGACGTCGCCCACTGGGCGCTCCCGTGGATAGCGAACCACATGAGGGACATGCAGGAGGCGGCGTGCGACATGTTCTGTGGCTGATGCCGCTGGCGGCGCTTTCGGCGCTGCTGGCGTGGGCGGCGAGGTCTGCATGGGCGCTCGCCGTGGTTTTTACCGTTCTCGTGCGCATGGCGTGCGGGTGAGATTGGGGGATTGAATGGACGGGATCGTAAGGCTGGCCGGCAAGATCATCGGGTGCCTCATCGTGACGGCACTCGTGCTGCTGTGCGCCTCCGTCGTCGTGTGGTGCTGGCAGGTGCTCGCGGGGCTGGTCGCATGAGTGCCGGCGAGAGGGTGGCGCAGCAGCTCCGCGACGCCGCGGCCCTGCTGGAGTCCATGGCGGACGACGTGGCGGGGGACATCGACGAGAGGTTCGTGCTGCCGCCCATAACGGTCACCATCAAGATAGGAAGCACCGACGAGACCCCGACCCTGTCGGTGAAGAAGGACTATATCGCGAGGAAGCGCCTCGCATGACGTGGAGCTCCAACGGCAACGCCGAGCGCAAGCTCAAGGCGAGGCTCCGCGCCGAGGGCAGGCCGTGCCACATATGCGGACAACCCATAGACTACAGCCTGCCGCCCGGCACGCCGTGGAGCTTCGAGGCCGACCACGTGGTGCCGAGGGCGAGGGGCGGCGCGGTGCTGGACTACGCGAACCTCGACGCGGCGCACCGCATCTGCAACCAGAGGAAGGGCAAGCACATGCCGGGTGACGCGAGGCCTGTCGAGATAAGGCGCACGAGGCTGTTCTGAAGGCTCGAGACAACTGAATAGGCGGGACTGAAAAGTCTAACTGGAGGCGCGGTCGTTTGCTCGGCTGCGCCTCACTGCTTTTCTGGGGCGCTGAGCCGCCGATGGCGGGGGCATCGCCCCTCCCCGGGGGTGCACGGACACCCATCGCTGCCAGTGCCGATTTCCCCCCGCCCCATGACCCCAGGGCGGGGTAGGCCGCGAATCTCACCCGCATCGCACAATGCGGGCACGAGAAAGGAGGCCGGGATGCCGGAGATGCCGGAATCGGTCGCATCCGACGACTATCAATCGCATATCTGGGCGAGCGTAACCGCATCGGGGCGCTTCTCCGACGAGGACGCGCCGAACCTCGCGCTGCTGTGCTACTGGCACGCCGTGGCGAAGGCCGCGGAGGACGCGATGAGCAGGGGCAAGTCCGTGAAGGTGCTCGACCCCGTCGGCTACAAGCCCATCAAGGCGAAGAACGGGCGGCACGCCATCATGGAGCGTCCGCACCCCGCCGTGTCCGTGCTCAAGCAGGCGACAGCAGAGATACGCGCGCTCAACGAGCTGCTCGGGCTGTCGCGCAAGGCAGTGCCCATCCAGGTGCAGCAGGCGCGTCCGCAGAGCGACGGCGCTAGGGTGCTGAGCCTCATGTTCGCCGACCGCGAGCGCAAGGCCAAGGCGGCGGGCGCCTGATGGAGCCCAGGCAGACGCCGACATACGAGGCCAACGTCCCGGAGGACCTCAGTGGGGACGGCGAGATGGCCTGCGAGCTCGCGACCGCGTACTTCGGCGACCCGCTGCCGTGGCAGCCGCACCTGCTCGACGCGATGCTGGCCCGCGACGCGCGCGACAAGTACCTGCTGCGCACGCTGGGCATCTCCATCCCGCGCCAGAACGGAAAGAGCTGGGTCGTGCGCGCCAGGTGCTTCTACGGCGCGCTCAACGGCGAGAAGATCCTGTACACCTGCCAGCACGGCGACACCTCCGACCAGATGTTCAAGGAGCTGTCCCAGCCATTCGAGGACGAGGACGAGACCGAGCTGCACGACCTCCTGCTCGCCGTGCGCAAGACGAACGGGCAGCAGGCCATCAGCCTCAAGAACGGCGGACTCATTCGCTTCACCACCCGCACCAACTCGCTGGCGCGAGGCAAGACCTACGACGTGCTCATCTACGACGAGGCGCAGGAGCTCACGGACACGCAGCAGGCGGCGTCCCTGCCTGCAATCTCGGCGAGCGCGATGCACAACCCGCAGACCATCTACCTCGGAACGCCGCCAGGCCCCGACAACGTCGGCACGGTGTTCCGCGACCTCCACGACGACGTGCACGACGGCGAGTCCGAGATGGCGTGGATCGAGTGGGGCGCGGACGAGATAGGCGACGTCCACGACGAGTCGAGATGGTACGAGTTCAACCCGTCCATGGGCACCGTGCTCAACTACGAGGCCGTCAAGGGCGAGTCCGAGCAGATGCAGCCCGACGTGTTCGCGCGCGAGCGTCTCGGATGGTGGGCGAAGACGGGAGGCTCGCTCCTCTACGCCCTGTCCTCCAAGAATTGGGACGGATGCCGGCGCGACTCGGCGCCCACCGGCGGAAAGCTCGCGTTCGGCGTGAAGTTCTCCGCGGACGGCTCCCGCGCCGCGGTGTCATGGGCGCTCGCCGACAGGGACGGACCGTCCTACGTCGAGCTGTACGACGTGATGGGCGCTTCGGGCGGAACGGTCGCGATCTCAGACATGCTCCTGCGCAACCGAGACGAGATCGCGTGCGTCTGCATCGACGGCAAGTCCGGAGCGGACGCGCTCAAGCGGCGGATGCTCGACGGCGGCTTCAGCAAGTGCGCGCTCGAGATGGGAACCCCGGCAATCGTGCAGGCCGCGGCGTCGATGCTCAAGGACGAGGTCGACTCGGGCACGCTGTCGCACATCGAGTCGCCGGCGCTCGACGACTCGGCGCGCAAGTCGCTCAAGCGCGACATCGGCAGGGACGGCTGGGGCTTCGCGGACGGCCCCGACTCCATCGCCGCACCCATCGAGTCCGCATCGCTCGCCCTATGGGCTGCGAGAACCACGAAACGAGACCCGCGAAGGGAACAGGAGGCCAGCTTCTGATGGCAGCAGTGAACATGGAACTGGCGGGGCAGGTAGCATCCGCCGCAGGCTTGGAGCCGGGCGACGCGGCGCTCGTCCGCGAACTCATGACCGTCTGGCGCGAGCACCGCGCCAGCAACCTCGAGCGCGAGGACTACTACCTCGGGCACGTGTCGGTGAAGGACCTCGGCATCGCCATGCCGGCGAGCCTCGCCAAGAAGATCAACCCGCGCGTCGACTGGCCCCGTAAGGCCGTGCACGCCCTGGCGGACCGCTCAATCTTCAACGGCTACACGTGCGCGGACGAGCAGACGAGCAAGACGCTCCGAGCCATCTGCGAGGCGAACCAGCTGGAGCGCCTCTACCGCAAGAACCTCATCGGCGAGCTGAAGCACTGCTGCGGCTTCTGGACCGTGACGGACGGCGGCGGCTACCCGGTCATCTCGGCATACCCCGCCACCGCGGCGGCGGCACTCTGGGACGACGCGCGCAAGGCCATCAGGGCGGGCATCGTCGTGGCGGAGTCCAGGAAGATGCCCGGCGACGCCGAGCGCGTGCCGACCGTGGTGCACCTGCTCACGGACGACAGCCTCGTGGTGCTAACGCGCGACGGCGGCTCGTGGGTCGCCGAGTACCGCGAGCACTCGATGGGGCGCTGCCTGATGGAGCCAATGGCCCACGGCGCGACGCTCGAGCGCCCCTTCGGCACCTCGCGCATCAGCCGCTCCGTGATGAGCATCACCGACGACGCCATCCGACAGCGCGCCCGCATGGAGGTCGCCGCCGAGGCCGCGACCCTGCCGCAGACGTGGCTTCTGGGAACTTACAAGAAGATGCTCAACGACGGCAACAAGTACGACGCGAGCATGGGTGCGGTCAACGAGATAACGAAAGACCCGGACGGCGACAAGCCGACGGTCTGGCAGTCCGCGCAGCTGCAGATGGCGCCGCTCACGGAGTACCTGCGCCAGCTCGCCTGCCAGATGTCGGCGGTGACCAACGTGCCTGTGAGCTTCTTCGGCGTGTCCAACGACAACCCGTCCTCCTCGGACGCTATCGCCGCGTCCCTGGAGCCTTTGGTCATCGACGCCAAGAATCTCAACCGCGACAACGGCACCGCCCTGCGCAACGTGGCCTACATGGCCCTCGCAGTGGCGAACGGCACAGACTTCGCGACCGAGCGCGACGCGGGGCATGAGATCAACCCGCGATTCCTGTCCCCGGCGTACCCGTCCACGGTGAGCCTGTCAGACGCGCTGCTCAAGCAGGTGCAGGCGCTCCCCAAGCTCGCCAACTCCACGGTCGCCTACGAGATGCTCGACTACACGGACGAGCAGATCCAGCGCATCGAGTCGGATGCCAAGAAGGCGCAGGCGAGCGCGGCTATCGCATCGCTGTTCGAGCCGAAGGAGGGCGAGAATGGCGGCGGTGCCGACTAGCCTGCTGGACGAGCTGACCGATGAGGTGAACGCGCTGTCGGCAGACGCCCAGGCGAAGGTGAGGCCGGCGCTCGAGTCCCTGCTGTCGAGCTGGGAGCGCGGAGGTGGCGGCGATGTCGCCTCTCTCCGCCAGAGGGCCTACGAGACGATCGAGACGGTGCTCGGGTACTACGCCGACACGTGCGCCGCCGCGAGGGCCGCAGAATACTACGACGCGGTCAGGGCGTCGCAGGGCTTCCCTGGGAAGTATCGGGCGGTCGCCGAGTCCATGCGAGACCCGGACGCCACGCTCGGCGCGGTTAGATATTTCATCGGCAAGGTCGTCGAGGGCGCCCCCGAGGTCTTTGTCTCGCGGTGCGTCACGAGGGTCGACGAGGAGATCAGGCGCGCCGCCAACAGGTGCGTCGCCCACAACGCGCGCAAAGACCCGGCAAAGCCGTGGTACGCCCGCGTTCCACGTGGCGAGACGTGCGGGTTCTGCCTCATGCTCGCGTCGTTCGGCTTCTACGCCAAGACCGAGGAGGCGGCCGAACACTCGCACGCGCACTGCGACTGCCGAATCGTTCCCGGCTTCGACGGGGTGACCACAGTCAAGGGATACGACCCTGACGGGATGTACGAGAGGTATAACGACTGCCTGGCCGCGCTCGGAGGCCGCGACGGCATCGCCTCCGACTGGTACGCAATGCCGGAGGACGAACGCAAAGCGCTCGTGAGGCGCCACGGCAACAAGGAGGGGAAGGCGTACACCGCCTACCTCAACAACCGCGTCGCATCCGAGATAGAGCTACGCGACCCGTCCTGGTACGCGGGCGGCGAGCATAAGGGCATAACGTTCACGGACGATGCGGTGAGGCGCGACAAGGTAAAGAGGTGGAGGGTAGACCCCGGAGAGAGGAGAACCGCAGAGAAGCTGGCGGCACTGGGCTACAAGACCGAGTTCTGGGAAGACGAGGTGCACCTGAAGAGCGAGAACGCGCAGGGAAAAACGACCGTAAGCCGCGCCGACCTGTCCACGGGCATCGAAATCAAGACCGTGTACACGTCGAAATCGGAGAACACGTTCAAGTCGCACATGAAGTCCGTGGCCAACAAGAGCGGGGTGCGGTTCGCCGTCTTCGACGTCAGCGAGAACAAGTCGGTCACCGACAGCCAAGCCGAAGCGTGGATACGCAAGTACATGAAGAGGTACGGAATCTCTGAGGTGCGGATGCTGGGGCACGACGGGTCGCTCCAAACGATAAAAAAATAGGCGGGAGCTGCATGTCTCAATAGGTGAGTCAAACAGCTTCCGCCTAACCCCATCATACCGCATGGCCGCCCACGGGCGGCTTTTTTCATGCCGAAAAACGCCAAACAGGCCAAATCTCACGCCCGTAGGACACTGCCGCGCGACAGGGCCGCACGGCCCGAAACGCACATCTAAGGGGTTCGGCCGCACGGCTGGCCCGACGGGCCGCACGGTCCGGGAAAGGACGCGACATGGCAGAAGAGACCAGCACGGAGCCCACGGGCGGTACGGAGCCGACCGGGGGCGAGGAGCCCGACTACAAGGCGCTCTACGAGGCCGAGAAGGCGCACTCACGCAAGTGGGAGAAGCAGGCCAAGGCCAACAAGAGCGCGGCAAGCGCACTCGACGAGGCCAACCAGGCGAAGAAGACCGCCGACGAGAAGGTCGCGGAGCTCGAGAAGCGACTCGACGCCAAGGAGAAGGCCGAGGCGCGAGCCAAGACCGCCGCCAAGGTCGCGCAGGAGAAGGGAGTCCCCGCGGACCTCATCGTCGGCGAGGACGAGGAGAGCATGGCCGCATGGTGCGACAAGATGCTCGCCGCCTTCAAGACAAAGCCCGCGCCGCGAGTGGAGAAGCCCGGCAGCTTCGACAAGGGCGGCAAGGGCGGGGACGAGGCACTGCGAGACTTCGCCAAGCGCCTCCTGAAGTAAGCCAAACCCGAAGAAAGGCACAGAAATGGCTGCAAACGACACCCAGAAAATCAAGCTGCCGTCCAGCGTGGTCTCCACCATCATCGGCAAGGTGAAGGACACCTCCACCATCGCCACGCTGAGCCCCAGCACGCCGCAGAAGTTCGCCGACACGACCTATCTCGTGTTCAACCCGACCGCAGAGGCCGAGGTCGTCGCCGAGGGCGGCAAGAAGTCCGGCTCCGAGATCTCCACCGACCCCGTGGTCGCAAAGCGCGCCAAGATCGTCACGACCACGCGCGTCTCCGACGAGCTGAAGTGGGCCGACGAGGACAACCAGCTGGAGATCATCTCCAACATCATCGCCGACCAGACCGCCGCCGCGGGCCGCGCGCTCGACTACATCATCTACCACGCCATCAACCCCAAGACCGGCCTCGCTCTCAGCGGCTACACCGCCCTGACCGCCGACAAGGACGTCCACAGCGTCGCCAAGACCGACTCCCCGGTCGACGACATCGACTCCCTCTCCGACGCCCTGCTCGACTACGGCATCAACGGCATCGCCATGAGCCGCCAGTTCGCCTCCGAGCTGCGCAAGCTGCGCGTGCCCGCAACCGGGCAGCGCCTGTACCCCGAGGTGCCGCTGTCCCTCAACGTGGGCAACCTCGACGGCATCCCCGCCTCCGTGTCGGGTACCGTGAACGGCCGCCTCGCCAAGACCCCGACCAAGGTCTCCGCCATCATGGGCGACTTCTCTGCCATCAAGTGGGGCATGGTCCGCGACATCACCGCCGAGGTCATCGAGTACGGCGACCCCGACAACACCGGTCAGGACCTGAAGGGCTACAACCAGATCGCCTACCGCACCGAGGCCGTGCTGGCCTACGCGGTACTCGACCCGATGGCCTTCGCCGTCCTCAAGAGCGCCTAGGGGGTACCGAGATGGCTCAGCTAGTCCAGAAATTCATCGTGGAGGACGCGGGCAAGGCGTCCAGCATCCTCCCGCAGCACGTTGCGTTCGTCTCGCCCGACGGCAAGCCGCTCGTGCTGCCCAAGAAGGTCGCCAACCCCGGCGCCAGCCCGACCGTCGCGAAGGTCGTTCAGGCCCTCGTCGACGCCGGGATCATGGAGGCCGAGTAGCCATGGCCGCGCTCGCCAGCGTGGACGACTACAAGGCCCGCTACGGCGAGCCCGCGGACGAGGCCCGCACCGGGGTGCTGCTGCAGGACGCATCGGACCTGATGCTCGCGGCATTCGAGGACCGAATCGGCGAGTACACCGAGGGGGCGTGCCCGGCGTTCGACCGCGCCGCGCCCGCTGTGTGCTGCCTGCTCGTCAACCGCGTGCTCTCCGCCCCCGCCGCCATGGCAGGGGCCACCCAGTACAGCCAGGGGGCGGGCGGATACACGGCATCGGTGACCTACGGCTCGGCGCTCGGCGAGATGTACCTCGGGAAGAGCGACCTCAGGCGTCTCGGCCTCACCGGTCAGGCGCTCGGGGCGCTCACGCCTCTGGAGAGGGGAGGGGTGGCCGAATGACGTGCCTCATCTCCGGCGAGACCGTGACCGTGCGCAGTGCGGCCCAGTCGTTCGACGAGCTGGGAGAGCCGACCGGCGAGACGGTGACCGAGACGGCGGTCGAAAACGTCGTGGTCTGCCCCGGCGCGACCGCCGACCTCGACTCGACGCGCCCCAATGGCGTGACGGTCGCCTACACGCTCTGCTTCCCGAAGGGCGCGGACGTTGACCTCAAGGACGCGACGGTCACGGTGCGCGGCACCGACTACAAGGTGGTCGGCGACCCCAAGCGATACACCGCGGCCAACACGCCCGGCCCCTGGGACCTCACCTGCGAGGTGACCCGAACCGATGGCTAAGGCGAAGTGCGAGGTCAAGATCAAGTGGAAGGGCTGGAACCGCGGCGGATACGCCGAGGTCATGAACGGCGGGGGCGTGCAGGCCATGCTCACCGAGAAGGCCAACGCCGCCGCGGCCGCATGCAACTCCACGTTCACGCCGAAGTACGGCGAGAACGGCTACAGCACCGCGGTCGCAGGCGGTTCGCTTGCGAGGGGCCGCGTCGTCTACACGGATAGCAAGCACGCCAACGTGAGCGAGCGCAAGCACAACCGCCTGCAATCCGTCTTCGGGGGTGACTGATGGACATCGAGAGGGTAGTGGCCCAGCGCCTTATGCACGCGACCGGCATCAAGTGCGTGCCGGACGTTCCGCACGAGAGACCCGATGAGTTCGTCCAGGTCACCCTCGCAGCCACGAGCGCGACGCGGTTCATCCAGTCGCCGCGCGTGCTCGCCACGTCGTGGGCGAAGACCCGCAGGCGCGCACGCGAGATCGCCGAGGCCGTCGAGCGGGCGTGCTCCGCCATCGAGGACGAGCCGAACGTGTTCTCCGCCGTGCCCGACGGCACCTACCGATGGGACGACCCCGACACGGGGACTCCCAGATACCAGACGAACATCAACCTGACCATCTGCGAATAAGGAGCAATCATGGCAGAAAGCAACAAAAACAACGTCGCCAACGTCTCCAGCGCCAAGGGAGTCAAGGGCGGCTACATCTTCACCGCTCCCGTCGGAACGGCGCTGCCGACCGACTACACGACCGCGCTGCCCGAGGCGTGGAAGTGCCTCGGCTACATCAGCGAGGACGGCTACGTCGAGACGCTCGACACCGACTCCGAGGACATCAAGGACATGAACGGCGACCTCATGGCGTCGCCGCAGACCTCTCGCGTCGAGAGCGCGCAGCTCACGCTCGCCGAGATCAAGGCCGCGACCCTCAAGGTCATGTACGGCTCCGGCAACGTCAAGGACGAGGCCGGCATGATCACCGTCAAGCACAACGGCGACTCCACCGAGACGTGGCCCGCCGTGCTAGAGCTCGTGCTCAAGGACGGCCGCCGCTGGCGCAAGGTCGTGCCGCTCGCCCAGTCCTCCGAGCTGGACGACCTCACCCTCGCCGTGGGCGAGCTCGCCGCGCGCGCCCTCACGGTCAAGTACCTCACCGACGATGCCGGCAACACCTGCTACGACTACATCCAGTCCACCGAGACCGCGACCGCCAAGGCCGCTGAGACCGCGGAGGGCAAGTAATGACCGAGCTCACATTCACCATCCCCGGCATCGACGGCGAGTTCACCGCCGACCTCGACGAGCTGCTCAGCTACAAGACGAACAAGCAGTTCGCCAAGAGCGAGACCGAGCCCGCCGGGATGTTCGAGGCCTTCGAGCGCGTCTTCGCGGGCCGCGACGAGGAGTACATGGAGCGCCTCGGCGGCTCCGTCGAGTCCACGGGCGTGCTCATGCAGGCCGCATTCGAGGCGGCGAAGGCAAAAAACTCCCAGGATTCGTCCTCGAGCTCGAAGGGCACCGCTCAGAAGTCGTAGCGGACTTCCGCCAGTACTACGGCATCGACCTCCCGCTCGAGGGCGGACCGAACGACCTCCGGCGCGCCGCCCTCCTGTGGGAGCAGTTGCCGAAGGAGTCGAGGTGCGCGCGCCGCATGTACCCGGAGCTCAAGTGGAGCGAGGAGACGTACATGCTCTGGCGCATCGAGCACCAGCTCAGGAGCCTCGCGTGGGGGCTGAGCGACAAGAAGCACCGGCCGCCGCAGGAGCCGCAGCCGCTCAAGACGCCCGGGCAGCTCGCAGAGCTCAAGAGGCACCAGCGCAACGCCCTCGCGAACAGGGCGGAAATCGACGAGATTCTAGGATTGGGAGGACGGGATGGCGACTAGCGTAGGCTCGGCATGCATCACGCTCATGCCGTCCATGAAGGGCTTCGCCGGCAGCATCTGCTCGGAGTTCGGCGACACGGGCTCCAAGGCCGGAAAGTCATTCGGCGACTCGATGACCTCCGGCGTGGACGGCGGGGTCAAGCGCTCCAGCGGGCTGCTGAGCGGGCTCGGCACCGTCGCCAGGGGCGTGGGCACCGTCGCCGCGGCTGGCATGGGCGCGCTCACCACGGCGGTGACCGCAATCGGCGGCGCTGCGGTATCCGCATACGCCGACTACGAGCAACTGGTCGGCGGCGTCGACACGCTCTTCGGCTCCGCGTCCGGCAAACTGCAGGGATACGCCGCGGAAGCGTACAAGACGTGCGGCATGAGCGCCAACCAATACATGACCCAGGCGACCAGCTTCGCCGCATCGCTCGTGAGCTCGTGCGGCGGCGACGTGGCGAAGGCCGCCGAGTCCGCCAACACGGCGATGGGCGACATGGCGGACAACGTCAACAAGATGGGCTCGGACATGGCCGACGTCCAGAACGCCTACCAAGGCTTTGCCAAGCAAAACTATACGATGCTGGACAACCTGAAGCTGGGCTACGGCGGCACGAAGTCCGAGATGGAGCGACTCATCGCGGACGCCAACAAGCTGCGCGCGGCGCAGGGCAAGACCGCCGACCTCACCATCGACAGCTACGCCGACGTGGTCGAGGCGATCCACACCGTGCAGTCCGAGATGGGCATCACCGGCACGACCTCCAAGGAGGCTGCGACGACCATCTCCGGCTCCATCGGCATGGCCAAGGCATCGTGGGAGAACTTCCTCACCGGTCTGGGCCGAGACGACGTGGACTTCTCGCAGCTCACCGAGCAGCTGCTCACGTCCGTCGGCGCGGTCGCCAAGAACATCGCGCCGCGCGTCGCGCAGATCGGGCAGGGCATCATCAAGGCGCTCCCCGCGGCGCTCTCCGGCATCGCGTCGGTGCTCACGCCCATCGTGTCCGAGGCGCTCGCCACGGCGTGGAACATCGCCGTCGGGGCGCTCGCCGGCATCGGTATCAAGCTGCCGAAGCTGGACTCCTCGCAGATCTGCTCGGCGCTTCAGGCCATCCTTGGCGTGGCCACGTCCGTCGGTAACGGCATCAAGGCGGCAATCTGGTTCATCGCGCCGCTCATAGCGCCAATCGGCACGGCGCTGCTCAACATCGCTCAGGCCGTGCTGCCAGTGCTCTCCACCGGCATACAGGTGGTGCTCGGCATCGTGCAGGCGCTGTCGCCAGTCATCGGCTTCCTGGTCGGTGTCATCGCGGACGTAATGACGACCGTCTCGCAGCTCGTCGCCATCGCCATGCCCGCCGTGCAGTCCGTGCTGTCCGCCGTGCTGGCGGCGATGCCGCTCATCCAGGGCGCGATTCAGGTGGCGATGGGCATCATCTCCGCCGTCTGGAACGCGGTCTGGCCCGCGATCTCCGCTGTCCTGACTGGCGTGATGGGCGCAATCTCCACTGCCGTCCAGGTCGCGATGGCCGTGGTGCAGACAGTCATCTCCACGGTCACCGCCGCGATAAGCGGCGACTGGGATACGGTCTGGAACACCATCAAGTCGGTAGCCGAGCTCGTCTGGTCTCAGATTGAGTTCGCCGTGCGGGCGGCCATCGGGGTCGTCGAGTCCGTGATAACGTCCGCGCTCAACGGAATCAGCTCGGTTTGGTCGAGCGTGTGGGACACCGTCCGCGACTTCGCCGAGGTCGTATGGGGACGCATCAAGTTCTCCGTCAACTCGGCAATCAACCAGGTCAGCGGCGTCATCAGCTCCGTGCTGGGCAACATCAGCTCCACGTGGTCGAGCATGTGGGGGAGCATCAAGGGCGCCTGCTCGTCCATCTGGGAGGGCATCAAGAGCGCAGCGTCCAACGGAATCAACTCCGTCTACAGGACCGTCACGAGCATCAAGGGCAAGATCACCGGGTTCTTCTCGGGTGCGAGAAACTGGCTCTTCAACTCCGGCAAGTCGATACTCAACGGCCTGAAGGACGGCATCATGTCCGCTATCGGCTCGGTGACATCGGCGGTCTCCGGCGCAGTCTCAAGAATCCGCTCCTTCTTCCCGTTCTCGCCGGCAAAGGTCGGCCCGTTCTCCGGACACGGGTATACGACGTACTCCGGCAAGGCACTCATGCAGGGCTGGGCGCAGGGCATCGGCTCCGGAACCGGCACCGTGGTCTCCGCCATCAGCGGCGCCATGGACACCGCGCAGGGGATGCTCTTGACGGGCCTGACCGTCGCGCCGTCCGCTGTCTACACTCCGGCGCGTCCCGAGGAGGATTCCGACGACGCCCTCGCCGGCATCCTGTCCGTCCTCGAGCAGATCCGGGACAAGGACGGAAACCTGTACATCGACTCGGAGCGCGTCTCCTCCGCCATCGCGATGCGCGGCAGGCACACGCTCGCCGCAAGGGGGTTCGCATGATATTCGGCGGAATCGACCTAACGCCGTACCTGCTGGTGACCAAGGTCACGAGACCGATTGTCCCCAAGGTGCGGCTCGATGAGACCGAGGTCCCCGGCATGGACGGCGCACACGTCCGCGCCACGGGCCTCGAGCCCGTCGAGATAGCGGTCGACTGCAACATCGTCGGCGGCTCCCTCGACGAGGTCGCCGAGGCAAGGGCCGTGCTCGCCTCGGCGCTGTCCGGTGGCGAGAAGGCCCTCGTGCTCGACGACGCCCCCGAGCGCTACATGCTCGCGCGCTACAGGGGAGGGGCGGAGCAGGGGCGCAACGCACACATGCCGAATCTCACGCTCGGGTTCTACTGTGCAGACCCCGCCGCCTACGGGCAGCGGCGCTCCGAGCAGGTGTCGGCATCCCAGCGCGCCGTCGCCGCCGGGGGCAACTACAGAGCCTACCCTACGGTCACGTGCAGGCCCCCGGCAGGCTCGAGCTGGACAATCACCAACGTCTCGACCGGGCGGTTCGTCCGCGTCGAGGCGTCGTTCACGGGCGCACAGACCGTCGTGCTGGACATGCGCGCCGAGCGCTGCACCGTCAACGGCGCGGACTGGCCCGTGACCGTCGCGAGCGACTTCTTCTCGCTCGACGGCGTGCAGCAGATCAAGACGAGCGGCGGCACCGCGACGCTCGAATGGGAGGAGAGGTGGCTCTAGGTGCGAATTGACGTATACACGTGGCAGGACGCCTACGTATCGACAATCGGCCCCGAGGAGCTGCTCGCCCTCACCCATACCGACGAGCTCAACGGCGAGGACAGCGTGGACATCGCCACGACCTTCGCGCTCAAGCAGGGCTACCGCCTCGTGTGGGCCGACCGCCTCGGCAAGGTCCACGAGCACGTCTGCCAAGACCCCAAGGGCCTCCACGCCGGAGGCGATACGGTCTACACGGACACGGCGATCAACTCAATCTGCGAGACGTACGGCGACTATATCGAGGACAAGCGCCCCTACGGCTACGGCTTCCTCCAGGCACTGAACGTCTGCCTTGCGCCGACGCGCTGGACCGCCGGAACGGTCGACCAGACCGGCACCGTCGAGAAGGGCCTGACCTTCTACCACACCTCGTCGCGCGAGGCGCTCCAGTCAATCTTGAAATGCGGTGGCGAGCTTGAGACTGAAATCACCGTATCCGGCGGCAGGGTGGCCTCTCGCAGGGTGGGCATCCGCTCGCATCGAGGCGCGAAGGGCGGCCACCGCCGGTTCACCTACACCAAGGACCTGACATCGGTATCACGCACCGAGCACTACGGGGCGATCACTGCCTGCTACGGCTACGGCAAGGGTATCGAGACCGACACGGGCGGATACGGCCGCAAGCTGACCTTCGGCGACATCAACAACGGCAAGAACTACGTGGAGGACGCGACCGCGCTCAAGCTCTACGGTCGACCCGACGGCAGGGGCGGGCGCGCGCACGTGTTCGGGCAATATGAAAATCCAAATTGCGAGGACGCGGCGACGCTGCTCGCCGAGACCCGCGCGTACTTCGGCTCCCGTAAAGAGCCGGGAGTGACTTACGAGGCCGACGCCGTCGACCTCGTGCAGTTCGGACGCGAGTGGGAGGGCGTCGCCGTGGGCGACGACGTCCAGATCGTCGATACGGCATTCAGCCCGGCGCTGCGCTGCGAGGGCCGCGTGACCAAGCTCGTCACCGATGAGCTCGGCGGCACCGTCCGCGTGACGCTCGGCAACGTGACCGATACAATTGCGGACATGTTGCTGGCGCAGCAGCAGAAAGTGTCCAGCCTGTCCAAGCGCTCGTCCAGCTGGGACGTGGCGGCATCGACGCCGCCGTCGTACCTCCAGCAGGTCGTGGACGCGATGAACACACAGTTCAACATGTCCGGCAGCAGCTACACCTTCACCAGCTTCGAGCAGGGGACAATCTACGCATCCGTACCCATGGACGCAAACGGCCGCTCGACCACGGGCAAGGGCAGCGCCATGCAGCTGTGCTCGCAGGGCTTCCGCATCGCCTCCGGCTGCAAGGCCGACGGCTCGTGGGACTGGCGCACCTTCGGCACCGGCGCGGGCTTCACCGCCGACCTCATCACGGTCGGCACGCTCATGGGCGACCTGATCAAGGCCGGAACCATCCAAGACAGGAGTGGCAAGAACTACTGGAACCTCGACGAGAGCGAGGTCCATCTAGGCCCCGGCGCGAAGCTCGGCGACAAGGACATCGCCGTCGCCGATGCCGTGATAGCGTCGGTGGACGTCGAGTACGCCCAGGGAACGTCGCGCGTCACCGAGCCGCAGGGCGGATGGCAGACCACGGCGCCGCAATGGGTGTCGGGTAAGTACATCTGGACGCGCACCAAGACCACCATGCAGTCCGGTGACATCGAGTACAGCGAGCCCGTGTGCATCAGTGGCATCGATGGCGCCAAGGGCGACAAGGGCTCGACCGGTACCGGCGTGCGCGGCATCGTCGAGCAGTACTACCTGTCCACGAGCTCCACGGCGCAGTCCGGCGGCAGCTGGTCGGAGGCTCAGCCCGCGTGGGCGAAGGGCAATTACATCTGGACGAGGAGCAAGGTCACGTGGACGGACGGTTCGGTCACCTACACCGCGCCGTGCCTCGCCAAGGCCATCAACGGCAGCAACCAGATGGCCGGCAGCGCCATCGCGGCGCGCGTGAAGCTCTACGCCAAGAATCAATCGGACAGCGTGCCGCCGATCAATACGCAGAACCCAGAGCTGGGATGGTCCGAGGACCTCCCGCAATGGTCGAACGGATACTTCGTCTGGTCGATGGAGCGCGTCACCTACGGCGACGGCAGCGTCACCCACACGGCGCCGGTGCTGGAGGCCGCGTACAACAAGGCGTACCAGAGCGCGCACGACCTCACGGGCTCACTCAATGGCCTCGACACGACGGTGCAGGACCTCGCCAAAGACGGTGTGGTGACCGAGGCGGAGAGGGCGGCGGTCAAGAAGGCCAAGCAGGACGTGGACAAAGAGCGCGAGGAGCTCACGAGCCAGTACAACGCGCTGAAGTCGAACAAGGCCCTCAGCGCCCAGTTCCTCTCGTCCGTCCTCGGCCCCCGCTACACCAAGGCCTTCGGCACGACCGATGAGGGCGGCACGTACGGCTCCTATGCCGACAAGGTCGACAAGGTGCTCATATGCAAGACCGCCGAGGAGCTCAAGGCTGCCATGCACGAGTACGACGCCGCATTCGGAGCCTACTCGAGCGCGGTCAAGGACTACGCCGATGCCGCGACCGGGGCGCGCCACGCCATCGAGCAGAAGAACGCGTCGGACTACGCCGACGGCATCCTGAGCGCCTACGACGAGCAGATGGACCAGAAGGCCATCTTCGACCGCCTGACCAATAACGGTGCCGACCAGGGGCTCTACATGAGCAACAACAGGGTCTACGTCAACGCGACATTCATCGCAACCGGGACTCTCGCGGACGCAAAGGGGCGCAACTCGTGGAACCTCAAGGAAGGCGTGCTGACGACCAACTACATGACGGCGAAGAACATCACGGCGACCGGCAGCTTCACCGGGGGAAACCGCAGCAGCGGGTACGCCATGGAGCTCGACTCGAGCGGAAAGCTGGCTGGGTTCAAGGACGGCACGCAGTACGGATACATCGAATGCTCCTCAACGTCACATGACATCGACAATCCGTCGATTATCTACCACGGACTGCAGCTGCAGGGACAGGGCGTCGTGCGAGTCTCGACCCCGAGGCTCAGCGTGAGCGGCAGCGCCGACACGAGCGTCACGACGTGGTCAGGCCTGACGACCAAGGTCGGAGCGGCATACCACCCGCTTTACACGGAGAACGGCAAGAAATATTTCAACGACCAGTCCCAGACATCGTCGGTACTCGAGTTCCGGAACGGCCTGCTGATCGGCGTGTCGGCCATGCCGTCCGGGTGGAGCGGATAAGAGATGAAAGGACAAGAAGGAATGGAAGCAAGCAAGAAAATCGTCGTGGGCTACGCCGTCCACGACATCATCGGCAACAACGAGCAGTGCCTGACGGAGTACGACCCGGACGTGCTCCAGCGCGCCGAGGACGCCGGCCTCGTTTTCGTCGCCCAGTACGACGACGGCACGCGCGAGGTCGTCAAGGCCGCGGACGTCCGCAAGCCCGACCCCACGGTCAACGGCATCCCGCTGGCGACCGCCGGGTACGTCGATGAGCGCACCGCCGCCACAGTGGCGTGCTTCGACGCGCTCTCGGCCATCGTTGACCCGCAGCCGGCCACGGCGGACGAGACGGGGGAGGGAACCGAGGCCGTCGACCCGGTCGAGGCATTCAGGGCCGCGCTCGCCGCCCTCAAGGCGCTGGAGGCCAAGGAATAATGATCAACCACGCGATAGCGCTCGACATGCGCAAGCGCCCGGGCACAGTCCCGCAGCGCGTCACGGTGCGCCGGGGCGAGACCCAGACCCAGAAGATAACGGCGTCGCTCACCGTGGACGGAGCGACGTACACCCCGACGTGCCAGCTTGCGCGCCTGTGCGTGCTCCACGCCGACGGCACGTGGGCTCGTTGCGCGGCGACCGTGGGCACGGCCTCGGTGAGCGCCACGCTGGCGCCGGAGGCCGTCAACGGCACCGGCAAATGCCGCCTGGCCTACTTCGAGTTCTACGCCAACGGGGCCTCCGAGACTACCGAGGACTTCGCGCTCGTCATCCTGGGAAATGTGGACGGGACAACAGGGCCTGCCGTCAGCTACGACCAGGAGCTCGACGAGCTCTACAGGAAGTGGAGCACTGAGCTATCTCGGCTCGGTCAATCCGCGTTCGATGCGGCATCCGCCGCTAGCGGTGCGGCGTCGAGGGCCGATGCGGCGGCAAGCGCGGCATTGCAGATCGCGAACGCGGCGGCGCAGGGCGCCGCCGGCGAGTCCGACATCGCCGAGCTGCGCCGCCAGAACGGCCAGCTCGCGACGATGCTCGCCGACGCGACAGACAAGTTCATCTACATGGACGGCACGGTCTACTGCCCTGCCGGCAAGGCGTCGGTATCCGGGGACACGGTGACGTTCGGCAGCACGTGCTCGGTATCGGGCAGCACGGTAACCCTTTCCTAAGGAGGATAAATGGCAAATGCAAAGACGCTGGTCGTAGGCGGCCAGCCGCTCAACGTCATCGACGATACCGCGCGCAGCAACGCGCAGACGGCGCTCAACAACGCCGAGTACAACCGCCAGGGCCAAATCGGCAAGTACGGCGGGCAGAACATCGCCACCATCCTGGCGGGAGAGATCGGCAGCGGCAGCGTGTACGACGCGCTGCACAAGCGAGCCGCCAACGGCAACTTCGTGGGCCTGCGCGTGGGAGACTACATCGACGTGCCGCTGGTAAGCGCGTCGGGCGTGGCGGCCCAGCAGTCCGTGCGCTTCCTCCTGGCGCACATCGACCCGTACTACTGCTGCGGCGACAGCCCCAAAGGCCACCACATCGCCTTCGTGGCCTCCGCGCCCATCGCCGTGGCCAAGACCGTGACCGGCGTTGCCAACGACAGCTTCCTGATGTGGAACACGACCAACACGAACCAGGGCACCGCCGACCAGAAATGCCCCTACCCCAACAGCAACCTCAAGGCGTGGGAGACGGCCTTCGAGGCATGCCTGCCCGAGAGCCTGACCAAGTACCTGCTGACCAAGCGCGTCCTGCTTGAGGAGCGTTACAGCGCCAGCGGCGCGCTCAACGACTCCAACTCGTGGAGCTGGCAGAATATCGGCAAGGTGTTCTCGCTGTCCGAGATGGAGGTGTACGGCTGCCCGGTGTGGGGCACCAAGGGCTACAGCGTCGGCTTCGACTGCCAGTGGGACCTGTTCAGGGACACCGCGCATCGCATCAATGGAAATCGGTACGATTGGTGGCTGCGTTCCGTTGCGTCGGGCTCTGCGTCCCCCGTGTGCTATGTCAGCGGCGACGGCGGTGCCTACGGCCACTCGGCGGCGTACGTCTGGGTTCGCCCCCGCCCCGGCTTCCTCGTCGGCTAACCAGCCGAGTGCTCTATACTCTGCTTTTAGGTGACCGCCTTGCGCGGTCGCCTCTCGCCCGCGAAGCGGGCCGTTTTTTCGCCAGTTTCCCCAGGAGGTGCACGTGAGCGGCGTCTACCAGCGCAACCGCGAGGTGTCCGAGTACAAGTTCTTCACTCAAGCAATCGCCATCCGCGTGGAGGTCAACAAGCTGATGGCGTCGTCCTCCGTGGTTCCGAAGGCCTACCGTCTGCTGAACGCGGTGCCGACCGTGGAGACGGCGCGCAGCATCGTGTACAACGTCAACCGCGCCGACTGCTTCTATCCAAACAGCTCGTTCAACGCGCTGGAGAGGAAACGCTACCTGACGCTGGCCATAGCGGACTGCGAGCAGCTGATGCTGGACATGCAGTGCCTCATGGATATCGGCCTGCCCGTGAACGCCAACCGCTTCGAGGCGCTGGCGGGAATGGTTGAGGAGGAGATCAAGCTGCTGAAGGGGGCGCGCAAGAACGTGCGGGTGACCGGCAAGAAATCCGCCGAGGAGCGCATAGCCGAGGCCGAGGCCGAGCTAGAGCGCCTGCGTTCGCTATAATGGGCGGCGGTCGCGCCTTGTATATCGGTACAATTGGTGGCTGCGTTCCGTCATGGGTGGCTCCTCGTCCAACGTGTGCTACGTCAACAACAACGGCAATGCCAACTACAACTCGGCGACGAACGTCTGGGTTCGCCCCCGCCCCGGATTCCCTTATTGCCAGACCGAGTAGGCCCCAGGGCCGAAAGCAGAGCGCAGAGAGGAAGGAAGGCGCGACCGTCGGGCTCACGCCCGTAAATACGCACCCCGCGAGGGTGGCCGGACGCTGCTTGCATGGCGCGGCGCTCCGTGGCTTCGCCGCGTTTCATGGCCATACCTCAAGCGGCTGTCAGAGCCACATTGAAAGCCGTGCGGGGTGCCTTCTGTGAACTCCGAGCAAAGGCGGGCGGCGCGCCGGAAGCGCTGCGAGGAGAAGCGGGCCAAGGCCAAGGCCGAGCGCGTCAAGACGTGCACGCTTGAGACCGTGGCCGACCTCAACAGCCTGTGCAAGGCTTCCAAGCAGGCCGCGCGCGGCGTGATGTGGAAGGCGTCCACGCAGCGGTACATGAAGGACTACCTGCGCAACGCCGTCCTGTCCCGCCGCGACCTTTTGGAGGGCCGCGACATATGCCGGGGCTTCATCCGCTTCGACCTATGGGAGCGCGGCAAGCTGCGCCACATCAGCGCCGTGCACTTTCCCGAGCGCGTGGTGCAGAAGTCGCTGTCGCAGAACGCGCTCGTGCCCGCGATCGTGCCCACCCTCATAGCCGCGAACTCCGCGAACATAAAGGGGCGCGGCACCGACTACGCCCTGAAGCTGCTCAAGCGCCACCTGGCCGACCACTGGAGGCGGCACGGCCGCGAGGGCTACATACTGCTCGGCGACTTCTCCGACTACTTCGCGCGCATAGCGCACCAACCCGTCAAAGACCAGGTGGCCTCCGCGCTGCTAGATCCGCGCGTGGTCGCCTTGGAGCACCGCCTGATAGACGCGCAGGGCGATGTGGGCTTGGGGCTGGGCAGCGAGCCGAACCAGATATGCGCGGTGGCATACCCCAACCGCATCGACCACTATGTGACCGAGATGCTGCGCCCCGAGGCGTACGGGCGGTATATGGACGACTTCTACCTCATACACGAGAGCAAGGAGTACCTGCAGGTGTGCCTGCTGCTGATAGGGCGCAAGTGCGCCGAGCTGGGCATCGAACTGAACCCGCGCAAGACCCGCGTGGTGAAGCTCACGCGCGGGTTCACGTGGCTGAAGAAGCGCATCTTCTACACGGACACGGGCCGCATAGTCGTGAAGCCGTGCCGAGACTCCATAACGCGGGAGCGCCGCAAGCTCAAGAAGATGGCCCGCATGGTCGCCGATGGCATCATGACCCCTGAGCAGGTGGAGCAGAGCTACCAGAGCTGGCGCGGAGGCATGAAGCGGCTGGACGCGCACCGCAGCGTGCGGGCCATGGACGCGCTGTACCGAAGCCTGTTCGGAACTCTCGCGCAGGGGGGGGGTGCTCAATGCAGGCCAACCAGAGGGACGATTCAAGCGGAAGCAAGCCTTCGCAATAGCGGAGAACCGGCAACTCAAAGCAGCGGCCTAAGCGAAGCGGCTGCGAAATAACAGAAACATCGAAGGCGTGCTGCGGCGCGCCTTCTTCCTTTGCGCCCATCAAAGCGGCCCGGCAATCTCACGGCGCTAATACGATGGCGGCACATTCCCCGACAAGAGAGGAGTCCGCATGGACACTGAGGAAGACACGCCGCGCCCCAACGATCTTCAAGATGGCACCATGGCCGAGGTCAACGCCCTGCGCGATCTGCTGTCGCAGATCGGCGACCCCGACGCGGCGCACGACGCGGGCGTTATCGACGATGACGAGTTCGCTGAGCGGAAGGCGCGAAAGCTCGCCTACACCGCGGCGCTCGCCGCCTACGACAGTGGCGAGACGCTCGACGTGTCGGCGCTGATCGACCAGATGCGCGAGCGGGCGTCGCAGCCGACGCAGACCGAGCAGAACACGGCAAACATCGACTACCTGCTCATGACGGTCGGAGGTGACCAGTAATGCCGACGAAGAAGACCGACGAGCACTCCAAGCACTTCGCGCTCGTCAAGAAGTACTACGACCGACCTCTTTGGAGCAAGGCACGAGTGCATAAGGCAGTCGAGTGCAAGTGGATCACCGACGACGAGTACAAGGAGATCACCGGAGAGGAGTACACGGCCGAATAGGCGGAAGGAGGGCGCTCAGGATGGAAGTGCTCAAGCTCTTTGCGCCATATGGGCCGGGATGGCTCGGTGGCGTCCTTCTCGGCCTCATAGCGTTCTACTTCGGCCGCCAGTTTTTGGATGAATACAAAAGGCAGAACGAACGCAAGGCCGGCATCGACCTGAAGCGCGAGGAGCGCAAGCAGGCGGAGGTCGACGAGCGCGCGCGGCGCGACCGCGAGCGGTCCGAGATGGAGGGCCGCATCGCCGCGCAGATGGAGCGCAGCAACAGCCTCATGGAGGCGATGAAGACGCTCATGGAGTCAGTCGTCACGTCGAACGAGGTGCTGCACGCCGACTTGGCGCACAGCCAGGCGAGGAGTCAGGGCATGGCGGAGAAGGTCGACCACATCTGCGACCGCGTCGACCTGATCTACAGCAAGGAATCCGACAGATAGGAGCAATCGAATGAATGAGATCCAGGCGGGCCTCACGGTGTGCACGGTCCTGGTCGTGCCGTACATCGTGCAGGCGATCAAGACGAAGGCGATGACGGGCAACGTCGCCCGCTGGACGGCAATCGCCGTCTCGGCGGGATGCGGCGCCCTCACGGCCATGTCGGGCGGCGTCCCGACCGAACCCTCGGCATGGGTTACGTCCGTCTTCGCCGCCGTCGGCGGCGTGCAGGTGGCCTATGCGGCCTTCAAATCTGTCGGCATCACGGACAAATGGCTGGACGCCCTGCTGGCGCTCGGCGACATCAAGGAGGACTAACATGGCAGACTTCGCTAACGTGCAGCCGGACGAGTACAAGCTCCTAGGTTGCAACTTCTCGGCGGGACGACCCTTCGGCATCAAGGGCGTGACCATCCACCACATGGCCGGCAACCTCAACGCCGGCCAGTGCAACGGCATCTGGGGCGCCAACGGCTGCTCGGCGCACTACTCGGTCGACCGCAACGGCTACATCGTGCAGCACGTCAACGATCTCGACCGCGCCTACGCCTGCGGCGACGGAATCGGCACCGGACGCGGCAACGACACGACCATCTCGATCGAGCACGCGAACAGCGGAAGCAACCCGTGGACGGTCCACGAGAAGGCAATCGAGAGCGGCGCACACCTTGTCGCGGCCCTGTGCCTGTACTACGGCCTCGGCCGCCCCGAGTGGTGCAAGAACGTGTTCCCGCACCGCTACTGGAGTGCCACGGCTTGCCCCGGCGAGCTTGCGGGCTCCCAGCGCGACCATTACATGCAGCGCGCCCAGGCGTGGTATGACGCCATGAAGGGCGGCAAGGCACCCGCCCCCTCCACCGCCGCCAAGCCTGCCGCGGCAAAGCCCGCCCAGGCGGCATCCGGCGGCTTTACAAAGGCATCTGGCAAGCGCATCCCCGTCCACTACTCCCTCCACCTCAAGGGCGGCGGCTGGCTGGACGAGGTGACCGACTTCGGCGCCGGGGACAACGGCTTCGCAGGATACCCGTGCCGACAGCACGACCTCCTTTGCGCCCGCGTGGACCGCGGCACGCTCAAGTATCAGGTGCATACTATCGAGGACGGCTGGCTCGATTACGTTTCCAAGGGCGACCGCAACGACACCGTGAACGGCTGCGCGGGCATCGTCGGCCATACCATCGACGGCGTGCGCATGTACTACGTGACCCCGGGCGGCGAGGAGTACAAGCAGGCGTGGTATCGCTCGCAGACCACCGCACGCGCTGGATGGCTCGATACCGTGTGCGACGATGGCTCCACCTACGGCGGTGACGACTACGCCGGTTTCTATGGCGAGCCGCTCGACCGCTTGCAGGTCTGCGTCACCGACGGCAACCCGTACTAGCATGGTTGCGTTGGCATTCGTCCTCGGCGCGCTCTTCGGCGGCACCGTGGCGACAATCGGGCTCTGCATCGTGAGCATCAACCGGCATTAGCCGCGGCCCGCTCGGGTTTTCCCGGGCGGGTTTTTTCTCGAGAAAAGGTGTCGCTACGCCGCCCGTGGTATCCTGAGCAGTACGACGGTCCCAACGGCGCAGATCTCGGTTCTAGAATCTATGCAGACGGGGCACCATCGAACGTAAGACCGTCCGAACCTCGCATGGTCCGGGCGGTTTTTCTTATACCGACGCGACGTGATGGGACGTGGTATGGCAGCAACGGATATCGAGCGCGGACTCTCGACCGCCGAGGTTGAGGAGCGCATCGCCGCCGGTAAAATCAACCGCAACATGGAACTCAAGACCAAGTCGGTCAAAGAGCTCATCATCGAGAACCTCTGCACGCTGTTCAATTTGATCAACGTGATCTTGGCTTTCCTGGTCATTTTGACCGGTTCGTTTAAGAATCTGACGTTCCTGTTCGTGGTGTTCCTCAATACCGCTATTGGCGTCATCCAGTCCATGCGTTCCAAGAAGATGGTCGATAAGCTCACGCTGCTGACCTCCAAGAAGGCCATCGCGGTGCGCGATGGCGCCGAGGTGGAGCTCGACCTGGACCAGATCGTGCTCGACGACATCATCCGCTTGGGGCGCGGCGACCAGATTCCCGCCGACGCCGTGGTGGTGTCGGGCGAGGCGCTCGTGAACGAGAGCCTGCTGACGGGCGAGAGCGACCTTATTAAGAAACAGCCAGGCTCTGAGCTCATGAGCGGCAGCTTTATCGACTCGGGCCTGCTGCGCGCCCGCGTGATCCATGTCGGCGCCGACAACTACGTGGCCAAAATTAATAACGAGGCCAAGTACGTCAAAAAGGTTAATTCCGAGATCATGAACGCGCTGAACGCCATCGTGCGCTTTGCGAGCATCATCATGATCCCGCTCGGTTTGGCGTTGTTTGCCTCGAGTGTGAGCGAGCTGTGGGATGCCGCGGGAACCCCGGGCGATAGCGCGCTTTCGTGGTGCTTCTCCGAGCTGTTGGCCGGTCATGTGCCTTCGTCGGCGCTGCTGTCCACGGTGGGCGCCCTGCTGGGTATGATCCCGCAAGGCCTGGTGCTGCTGACTTCGTCGGTGCTCGCCATCGCCACGGTGCGCCTGGCCCGCCGCAAGGTGCTGGCACAGCAGCTCTACTGCATCGAGACACTCGCTCGCGTCGACGTGCTGTGCCTGGACAAGACGGGCACCATCACGTCGGGCCGTATGGAGGTCGAGGGCACGTATCCGCTGCCTGTTGAGGGTGTTGGCTTTGGCGTGGACTCGGACGAGGCGGCTGTTCCCGTCGATACCACAGTGCTCGATTTTGCGCTGGCTAACGTGGCACGTGCGACTTCGGCCGATGCCAACGAGACCTGCCAGGCGCTGCTCAACTATTACGCCGATCGCCCGGTCGAGGTGTCTGAGCCGCTGTCGGTCATTCCATTCTCGTCGTCTAAAAAATGGAGCGGCGCTTCTTTTGCGCAGGGCTCCTACGTAATGGGCGCCGCGCAATTTGTGCTCTCTGATCGTGCGTTTGCCCAGGTCGAGAACCGTGTCGCCGAGCTTGCCGATACCTGCCGCGTGCTCGTGGTGGCGCGCGTGGACGGCTTTACGCCCGATGGGGATATGGTGGGCGAGGCCGAGCCCGTGGGATTTGTGACCATCCGCGACGAGATTCGTACCTCGGCGGCCGAGACCATCGGCTACTTTAACGAGCAGGGCGTGACCCTCAACGTGATCAGCGGCGACGACCCGCGTACGGTGTCGTCGATCGCGCGCGTGGTGGGCGTGCCGGGGGCGGACGCTTATGTGGACGCCACGACGCTCGATACGCCGGCCAAGCTCGATGCCGCAGTGGACCGCTACCATGTCTTTGGTCGTGTGACCCCGCAGCAGAAGCGCGAGCTCGTGCAGGCGCTCAAGCGCCGCGAGCACACCGTGGCTATGACGGGCGACGGCGTCAACGACGTGCTGGCGCTCAAGGAGGCCGACTGCTCCGTCGCCATGGCGGCCGGCTCCGATGCCGCGCGTAATGTGGCCGAAATCGTACTCGTCGACAACGATTTTGCCTCGATGCCCGCCGTGGTGGCCGAGGGCCGTCGCTCCATCAACAACCTGCAGCGTTCGGCCTCACTGTTCCTGACCAAGACGCTGTTCTCGATGGGCCTGGCGGCGCTGTGTATCGCGCTGCCGCCGTACCCCTTCGAGCCCATCCAGATGACGCTCATTAACTTCTTCTGCATCGGCGCGCCGGGCTTTGTGTTGGGCCTGGAGCCCAACAATGCTCGTGTGAAGGGTGCGTTTTTGACGAACGTACTCAAGCGTGCACTGCCGCCGTCGATTGCGGTCATTTTGGCTGCGGCGCTCGACATCTTTGTGGCGCGCGTGTTTGGCTTTAGCCAGCTCACGCTGTCTACGATGTGCCTGCTTACGTCGTGCGCGGCGAGCGTCAGCCTAATCTGGCGCATCTCGCAGCCTCTCACGCCCTTACGTGTGGTGCTCTTTGTGTTTGTAGTCGCCGGCATCCTGGTGGGCGTTATCGGATTCCCGGAGCTGCTGTCTATTGCCAACCTGTCGATGGGCCAGATGGTTATCTTGGCTGTTATCGTGGTCTTTACCTGCTCGGTGTTCTTTAAGCTCGCCACGATGATGGATTCGCTCAAGCCGCGTCGTCGTCATGCCGCAACTGGTTTTGGCCGCGGTGTGCGCGTCCGCCTGGGTCGCGGTGGCGGCAAGGTGAGCTCGACGGGCTCGACGGCCGAACGTTTTGCCAAGCGCGTCGCCGCCGACATGGCGCAGCGCCGCGAAGATCGCACCGCTCGCGAGGCCGAGGCCCGCGCACTCGAGGGCGTGGCCCAGGCCCAGCCCAAGAAAAAGAAGAGTACCGGAGCCAAGCGCTCTCGCGTGACCAAGTCCGCCCAAGGCATCAAAGTCTCGATGCCAAGCAAAAAGAAGAAGTAACTACGCGCCCTGCCGATGTTGAATTGGTGCCTTGCTCCTGTGGGGCCGTGGCGATGTTATGCTCTAACCTCGATTGTTTGAATTGCTTCGAAAAGAGGATGCCGTGATCTGCCCGCATTGCCTTAAGACTATCGAGGACGGCGCCTCGTTCTGCCCCTACTGCAACGCCTATGTGGGTCCGGGCGATGGCCCCGAGCACACCGAGTTCGTGTTCTGCGAGGGCTGCGGTGCCCGTCTTTCTCCGCATGATCGTACGTGTCCCAAATGCGGACGCCCCGCTCCGGGTATCCTCTCCGAGGACGCGGCCGCATCCGACCTGGCAGCGGGCCGCACGGCGGGCTTTCCGCGCCTAACGCAAGAGCAGATCGATACCGAGGTGCCTCATGCGCCCGCCTCGGCTGCCGCGGTTCTTTCGGATGCCGCCGACCCCAATGAGACTTGCGTGCTGCCGGCTTTCGATAAGGATTTCGGTATCCCCAAGGTCGACATTCCCACGCCCGTTTCCCTGCACGACGATGCTCAAAAACCCAAGCGCAAGGTGCACCCCGACGAGGACGCTTATCACAAGCACAAGCGTCATATCCCCAAGCCGCTCATCGTCATCGCGGTCCTTGCCGTCGTTTGCGGCGGTGCCTATTGGTTCGTGACGACCGATCCCATGGGTGTCATGCCTGGCTTCTACGACCAGTTTGGCCAAGCTGCACAAACCACCTTCCCCACGCGCCAAAAGGGCGAGGCGACTGAGGACGATACCAAGCAAGACGATTCTGCCGAGGTGGTCCAGGAAGAAACCGTGCTGACCGATGATCAGCTCTATACCAGGCTCGACGGTCTGTATCAGACCATCGTGTCCTACGGTGACGAGGACCAGATCGGCGAGGTCATCGATTCCTTTAACAACGGCTATCTCCGAACGCCGCTGTCCACCCGTCAGGAGCTGTCGCAGAGTGCTTACGCCCTGCGCGACCAGATTAAAAAGACGCAAGATGAGCTCAGCAACCTTAAGTACCAGGACGATACGGTCTATGCGGACGACATTGCCCACTTAAAGCAGCTTGCCGAGTGGATGTACGAGCGTGTCGACGTGATCTGTCAGAGCTGGGACATCTCGCTGGCCATTCCCGATGGTGAGTCGATGAGTTCCCACCAAAGCGATATCCTGGCGCCCATCGCGCAGGGCGGCAACAGCGCACTGAACCAGTACGACGCCAATGTGGGTTCCTGGAAGCCGCAGCAGCGTTCCTAAAATTAGTTCGCCATAGTCGGCATAACCTACGTGCGCAATTGATGTAAGCGCATGCTTATTGCTACAATTCGTACAAATATGCTTTAAACGCACGAGGAAGGAACCACATGTTTGGTTTTAAGAAAGAGCTCTACACGCCCGAGTATCAGCTTACCGGCGACGAGTGCGCCGTTATCGAGACGTCGAAGGGTACCATCAAGGTCAAGTTTGACGGCGAGGGCGCTCCCATTCATGTCGCGAACTTCTGCGAGCTTTCTACGATGGGCTTCTATGATGGCCTTAAGTTCCATCGCTATGTGCCCGGTTTTGTCATCCAGGGCGGCGACCCCAATACCCGCGATATGTCCGGCGCCGACGTCGCTGCCGGTCTTGAGGGCCCCGACGGCATGCCCGGTACTGGTGGTCCCGGCTACTGCATCAAGGGCGAGTTTGCCACCAATCCGCGCAACAGCCATGTCGATGGTGCCCTTGCCATGGCACGCTCCATGGACCCCGATTCCGCGGGTTCGCAGTTCTACTTCTGCCTGGGCGCCCAGCATAACCTCGATTCCGGTTACACCGTCTTTGGTACCACGGTCGAGGGTCTCGATGTGATTTCGCAGCTGCGTGCCGGCGACGAGATCGTCCATGTCGAGATCGTTCACGAGTAAAGGGGACTTCCTTGAATAGCCAGCTGATCCAACAGGGCCGCGCCGCTTACCGCGCGGGTGATTTTTCCGCTGCAGCCCAGATGCTTGGGGCGGCAAAGACTCCCGATGAGATTATGGGCGAGGCCGATCACCTTCGTGGCAACGCCTTGATGCACCTGGGCATGTATGCCGAGGCCGCCGAGGCCTATGCCGCCGCCCTCAACGACGGCACCTATGGCAAGCGCGGCGCACTGCTCACCAACCGCGGAAAGGCTCTCGCCGCCGTGGGCGACTACACGACGGCCGCTCAGGCGTTTTCTGCCGCTACGCAGGACGCTTCCTATGCCACGCCGTTCAAGGCCTATCTCGGCCTGGGTAACGCGCTGTTCCAGTCGGGCGACTATGCCAACGCGGGTACTGCCTTCCGTCAGGCTGCCATCGACGGCGCCAATCCGGCTCCTGCCGCCGCACTCGGCGAGCTTGGTCGTTGCTTCATTAAGCTCGGCCGTCCGGCGGATGCCGTGGAGACCTACCGCACGGCTATCGACTTTGCCGGCCCCCGCGACGATACGCGTGCGCTCAACGCCGGCATGGGTCAGGCACTTTCTGCCGCCGGCCGTCCCTCCGACGCACTCGACGCCTTTAACGCCGCTACTGCCGATGGCATCTACCAGCTCACCTCCGAGCAGGCCGATGAGCTTGCCCGCGTGCACGATTCGCTTGCCGCGCTGTCTGCCCAGACGGCTATGGCCACGGCTCCGGCGCCCGCGATGGACGCTCCTGCCGTCGATCCGCTCGATCCTACGGGCGCGACTGGTCAGTTTATGCCCGATCCCTCGGACACCGGCTTCTTTACGCTGTCCGAGTCCGAGATGGTCCAGCAGGACCGTCAGGACCGTAAGCAGGCCAAGGTCCGTCGTCGCCATCGCCACACGGGTCTCAAAGTCTTCATCGTGCTGCTTCTGCTCATTTTGATCGCCGCGGGCGGTCTGGGCTTTGCCTACACGCGCGGCTTTGGCTTCCCGTCCCAGGAGTCTGTCGTTACCGATCTGTTCCAGGCTGCCGGCGACGGTGACACCGCAAAGGCCGATTCTTGCCTGGCCTCGAGCCTGTCCGAGGACGCCAAGTCGATGATCATCTCCTCGATTCCGCAGGGTGCCACCGTGTCCGTCGAGGGCATGGATCAGTCCATGACCGAGACGACCGCCAAGGTTAAGGCATCGCTGTCCAAGGGCGGCGAGCAGGAGTACACCGTCAAATTCGTGCGCTCCGATAACCATATCGGCTGGGCCGTTTCCTCGCTCGATATGGATTTCTCGGCTGCTGACAACCAGTAGTGACCTTATGGGATTTAGCTTTGCCCGGCGCTTCACCGCAAGTGAGGTGCCGGGCTTGCGCTAGTATGATGAGCTAGTAGTTTTCCAGCAATCATCCAACACATCAGGAGTTGCGTTGTTTTCTTTGATGGATATGTTCTTCGGTAGCTATGCGGGCGATCTTGCCATCGACCTCGGCACCGCAAATACGCTTGTCTCCGTGCGTGGCAAGGGCATCGTCATTCGCGAGCCCTCTGTTGTCGCCATCGACAAGAACGACGAGCGCATCCTGGCGGTCGGTATCGAGGCAAAGCGCATGCTCGGCCGTACGCCCGGCAACATCGTGGCCGTTCGTCCCCTGAAGGACGGCGTCATCGCCGACTTCGACGTTACCGAGGCCATGCTTCGCTACTTTATCGACAAGGCGTCCGAGAAGCGCTATCCGTGGACTCCGCGTCCGCGCGTTGTCGTCTGCGTTCCCTCCGGCGTCACGTCGGTCGAGAAGCGAGCTGTCTTTGAGGCCACGATTCAGGCCGGTGCCCGCCAGGCCTATCTGATCGAGGAGCCCATGGCTGCCGCTATCGGCGCCGACCTGCCCGTCGAGGAGCCCACCGGCTCCATGGTCATCGACATCGGTGGCGGTACCACCGAGGTTGCCGTTATCGCTATGGGCGGCATCGTCGTCTCGCAGTCTATCCGTATTGCCGGTGACGAGTTCGACCAGGCAATCCTCACGCACGTTCGCGATGCCTACAACCTGGCCATCGGCGAGCGTACGGCAGAGGACATTAAGATCAAGGTCGGCTCTGCTGTGCCGCTCAAGGACGAGCTCGACGTCGAGGTCAACGGCCGCGACGTGATCACCGGTCTGCCCAAGACCGTGCGCATCGAGAGCGAGGAGATTCGTCGCGCGCTCAACAAGCCGCTCGACGAGATGGCCAAGGCCGTCAAGGACGCCCTCGATGCCACGCCGCCCGATCTTGCCTCTGACCTTATGTACTACGGCATTTTGCTGACCGGTGGCGGCGCGCTGCTGCGCGGTCTCGACGTGCGCCTGCGCGATGAGACCGGTGTTTCGGTCAACGTCAGCCCCACGGCGCTCGATAACGTCGTTAACGGCTGTGCCCGCGTGCTCGAGGCCAATGCGTTTGATGGCGGCTTCGTCCAGACCAATGCTTAATTTCCAAAAGGTGGATTCCATTTGGCACGATCTTCGGGTTTCTCCACAAATCTGAATACCAAGCGACAATCAACGGGTATGCGCCCGTTGATTGTTTTCAGCCTGATTTCGGTGTTGCTGCTCACGTTTTACATCCGCGAGGGCGAGGCAGGACCGATTCATGCCGTGCGTTCGGGCGTAACGACGATTACCTCACCGGTGCGCTTTGTGGGCTCGGCTGTGGCGGCTCCCTTCAATGCGATTGGCAACGTGTTCTCTAACCTTACGGCGTCGCAGGACACGCTTGACGAGCTTAAGAAGCAAAACGAGGAACTGACCTCTAAGGTCGCCGAGCTTTCTGAGGCTCAAAAGACTGCCGAGCGCCTGGAGGGGCTGGTCGGCCTGCAGTCGACCTACAACCTTAAATCGACCGCAGCTCGTATTGTCGGTGCCTCCGGCGATGCCTGGACCTCGACCGTTACCATCGACAAGGGCTCTGCCGACGGCCTTACCATCAACATGCCTGTGACGAGTTCGGCCGGTGTTATCGGCCAGATCATCGAAGTTTCCGCCAAGACATCGACCGTGCGCCTGATTGGCGACGAGAACTCGGGCGTGTCCGCTATGGTGCAGGACACGCGCGCCCAAGGCATGCTGCAGGGTCAGGCTGACGGCACGCTGCGTCTTGAGTACGTGAGCGTCGACTCCGATGTTAAGGTTGGCGACATCATCGTGACCTCGGGCATCGGTGGCGTGTTCCCCAAGGGTCTACCGCTCGGCACCGTCTCGTCGGTTGAGAAATCGGCAAACGATGTGTACTACACCATTGTGGTGCGCGCTCAGACGACGGCCGAGAACAACGAGGAAGTGCTGGTCATTACCTCGCTGACCGACGAACAGTCGGCCTCGGATGAGGACGTGAGCACGGCCAACAGCACGCCGCAGGGAACGTCGCGCGATGCTGCGACCAAGACGAAGGACGAGGGCTCGGATGACAGTTCCGACACGTCCGAGACGACCGATTCCGGCTCGAGCGAATAGGGGGCATGTCCATGGATCTACACGAGCAGGGGATGAGCTCCCGCACGTTTGTGATCGCCGCCATCGTGTGCGTGCTGCTGCAGGCAGGCCTGGCACCGCAGATCTCCATTGCGGGCGGTCGCGTCAACTTCATGATTATCCTGGTGTGCCTAAGCGTGTTCTCGGGCGTCCCGACCCGTGCCGTCGTGTGCGGTTTTTGCAGCGGCTTGTTCTATGACCTGTCTGCTGCCGTGCCGGTGGGCGTTATGTCGCTCCTGCTGACCGTGGGTTCTTTTGCCCTGGTGCACAGCGCCGTCGGTCAGACGGGCGGTACCCCGAGTGCGCGCGGCGTCACCGTGGGCGCCTTTGCGCTCGTCATTAATGTGATCTACAGCATCATCTTGCTGTTTATGGGTTTGGAGACGAGCTTTGTCGTGGCGATCTTCGGCCATGCGCTGCCGTCCTCGATCCTGACGGGTCTGGTTGCCATTCCGTTTTTGATGTCCGGCGTCGTGCCGCAGTCCGGCTATGGATTCTCCGCACGTGGCGGACGCCAGTCGGGTATGCGCTTTAAGCCCAAGACCCGCAAGCTCAAATAGGGGAGGCCCGTAGATGTCTTCCCAGTTGACGGTTATTATCGCCGGTATCGTGCTGGTTGTGGCCATCGTGGTCGCGCTGGTCATCATGCGTCGTGGCGATTCCCGTTTTACCTACGATACGCAGCATGGAACGGCCCCGCGCGCCACCGAGGGCGAGGGCAATACCGCGGCGACCGCCTTTAAGGGCCGCTTTTCCATCCTCACCACGGGTGTGGGCGCGATGTTTGCGGCACTTGCCGTCAAGCTGTGGGGCATGCAGATGGTCTCGTCGGACTATTACGAGAAGCAGGCCAATAGTAATCAGACTCGCACCGTTACCACACCCGCTGTGCGCGGCCGCATCCTCGACCGCAATGGCGTGGCGCTTGTCCAGAACCGTCCCTCACTTGCTGTCGTGGCCTACCGCGACCTTGCCGAGGATGAGGTTCTGGTTCGCCATCTTGCCAACGTGCTTGGAATGCCTTATGTGGCGGTCCTTCGCAATATTCAGGACAATACAGAGGGCGCTCAGAGCCTGCATACCATCGCGACGGACGTCCGTCGCTCCACGGTTGCCTATATTCAGGAGCATGCCGGCGAGTTCCCGGGCGTCAAGATTGCCGAGCGTACCGAACGCCAGTATCCATACGGCGAGACGGCATGCCATATCTTGGGCTATACCGGCACCATTACCTCCGAGCAGCTCGAGGCCCAGAATAAGAAAACCTCTGGCGATGATGATGCTTCTGCTGGCAAGATTACGTACCAGTCGGGCGATATCGTGGGCCAGGCGGGCGTTGAGAGCTACTACGAAAACCTGCTGCAGGGTATTCGTGGCGAGCAGACCGTCAAGGTCGATGCCTCGGGCAATGTGACCGGTCAGGCCGGCGCCGTGCCCGCGAAGGCCGGCTCCGACATTAAGCTCACGCTCGACCTTAAGATCCAACAGGCCTGTGAGACGGCGCTGGCGAGCGCTATCGAGCTTGCCAAGACTACTGGTTACAGTAATGCCGGCAACGGCGCTGTGGTGTGTCTCGATCCCAACAATGGCGAGATCCTGGGCATGGCGAGCGAGCCCAAGTTCGATCCGTCCGTCTTTATCGGTGGCGTCTCAAATGACGTGTGGACCGAGCTCAATGATGACAAGGGTTCGCACCCGCTGCTCAACCGCGCCATTAGCGGACAGTACATGTCGGCTTCGACCATTAAGCCGCTCTCGGCACTGGCCGGTCTTGAGTTTGGAACCTACACGTCGGGGCAGACGACCAACTGCACGGGCTATTGGACGGGTCTGGGCAAGTCGTGGGGCAAGTACTGCTGGCTGCATTCCGGCCACGGCACCATGACGCTGCAGTCGGGTATCGCCAACTCGTGCGACCCCGTCTTCTACGACATGGGCAAGGCGTTCTTTTATGACGAGCAACATCCCGAGGGCCTGCAGGAGGTCTTTCGTCGCTGGGGCCTAGGCAAGACCTGCGGTATCGATCTGCCGAGTGAGGGCGCGGGCCGTATTCCCGATGCCGAGTGGAAAGAGTCGTACTTCACCGACGCTTCTGCTGAGGACCGCAAGTGGAATGCCGGCGATATGACCAACATTGCCATCGGCCAGGGTGACATCCTGGTGACGCCCCTGCAGATGGCGTGTGCCTATATGGGTCTTGCCAACGGCGGCAAACAGTACGTGCCTCACGTGTTTTTGTCTGCCGTGTCGCGCGATGGCGACGGCGATGCCTATAAGTACAACGGCAAGGGCAAGAAGAAGCGCCTGGAGGCCAAGATCAACAGCGATTCGGATTTGGCTCTTGTTCGCAACGGCATGCACGATGTGATTTACACGGCATCGACGTCCCTGGCGGCTCACTTTGGCACCCTGACGCCGCAGGTATACGGCAAGTCGGGCACGGGCGAGAAAAGCGGCGAGGACGAATATGCGTGGTTCTGCGCCTATGCACCGGCCGATGATCCCAAGTATGTCATCGCTACTGTCCTGGAGCAGGGCGGCGGCGGCTCAGATACCGCGATGCATGTCGTGCGCGACGTGCTCGGCGTGATTTATGACGAGCCCGATACCTCTTCGGCCTCGGGCGATTCTTCGGTTCGATAGGAGGTTGCGATGGATTTTTCTCCGGCGGATCTGTTCCGTTCAACCAAGACCGGCTCTCGCAGCAGCCTGGACCGCGTCAACAAGCAACTTTCGGCCTCGCGTGGCACGTTTCGCCAAAAGGTGCATATCGGTGTGCTCGTGGCTACTGTGGCGCTCGTCGCCTACGGTGCCATCATTATCTGGTCAGCTTCGCAGTTTAAGGCCGATGCCTCGTTCTCACGCCATCTGCTGGGAATTGGCATCGGCACGGTGCTGGCGGTGCTGGTCTGGCGCTCCGACCTGCGCGGTATTTCCAATTTCTCGACGGCGTTGCTCGTCATCGACCTGATCGTGATCCTCTCGCCCAAGATTCCGGGTCTGTCCTATACGGGCGGTCTGGGCATGACGGGCTGGATCAAGATTCCCGGTATCGGCTTGACATTCCAACCGGTTGAGCTTGCCAAGCTCATCACCATCTTCTTTATTGCTACGCTTGGATCGCAGTATAACGGCCGCATCGATACCGTTCGCGACTACGTCAAGCTCTGCGGCATGCTGTCCATTCCGTTTTTGGCCGTCGTTGCCATGGGCGACCTGGGCTCGGGCCTGGTCGTGCTGGTTTCGGGCGCCATCGTCATCTGTATGAGCGGTGCACGCCGCGAATGGGTGCTGTCGACCCTGGCCCTGCTCGTGGGCCTGGTGGCCCTCGTCCTGGCGCTCGATTCGGTTTTTGATTCGTTGCTCGGCCACGATGTGCTCATCAAGCAGTATCAGATGAACCGTCTGACGGTCTTTATCGACCCCGATAATGCCGATTCGGACGATGCCTACAACCTGCAGCAGTCGCTTATCGCCGTTGGCTCGGGCGGTTTCTTTGGTAAGGGTTTGGGCCATGCGACGCAGTCGGCAGGCGGCTTTCTGCCTGAGTTCCACACCGACTTCGTCTTCGCCTTCCTGTCCGAGACCTTTGGCTTTTGCGGTTCCTTTTTGCTGCTGTGCTTGTACGTGCTGCTCATCTTCTCGACGATCCGCGTTGCCTTTAAGTGCGAGTCTCTGTTTTTACGTCTTTCGTGTGTGGGCATCGTTGGCATGTGGACGTTCCAGACCTTCGAAAACATCGGCATGTGCATCGGCATGATGCCGATTACCGGTATTCCACTACCGTTTATTAGCTTCGGTTCGTCTTCGATGATGATTCAGCTGCTGACGGTAGGTATCGTACAATCCATATGGCGGCATCGTTCGGGCGCCGCGTAACCGCTGGAGGGGTTTGCTATGAAAATTTCCGTAGATAAGCTGACCCGCGCTTTTAAGATGGGCGCGTCCGTTAAGAAGGATTCAGATACGCCGGTGCGCGTCTCGGTCTATCTGGATTCGTCCGCATCGCGCTTTCTGGCCGAGACGGTGCGTGACGCCTTTGTGCCACAGACGACCTCGGGCATTGTACGCGTCGAGCGTCTGGGGGAGGAGCGAATTGCTCCAAAGACCGATACCGATGTGGTGCTGGTGCTCTCGTGTGGTTCCGACCGCTTGGAGAGTGCCGTGCAGGAGCTCGTGATCGCCGGCGCGCCTGTGTGCGTGCTTGCCGAGTCCGCTGTGGAGGTGCCGTTTATCGAGGAGTCCACGCCCATGCTCGGCGTGGTAGCGGCGACCGATAAGACGTATCTGCTCGAGACGCTTGCACGCTGGATTCTCGATCGCACCGAAAAGGAAACGGCTTTTGCGGCGAACTTTGCCTTTATGCGTATCGCTGCGGCCAACCGCATCATCACCTCGTGCGCGCTCACCAATATGGCGACCGGTGCGCTGGTGTTTTTGCCGGGCGCCGATTATCCCGTTATGGCGCTGGCGCAAGTGGGCATGCTCTTTGAGCTCGCTGCCGTCTTTGGATGCGGCATTAAGCCTGAGCGTGGCTACGAGGTCGCGGGCGTGCTTGCTGGCGGTCTTGTGATCCGCGCGGTCACCCGCGCGCTCGTCAAGCAGACGCCGCATATTGGGTTTGCCGTCAAGGCGCTCACTGCTGCCGCGGGTACCTATGGCATGGGCCGTGCGCTCGTTTCGCTCTACGAGCGCGATGTCGACTACAGCCGTGCCAACGAGGTGGTCACTGCCACGTTCTCCCGCGTTCGCGATCTGGTGACCACGGTCGCGGGCGCTACCCGTCCCATGGCGTCCTACCAAGACGCATCCGATCTTGCTGCTTAGGGGTTTTCCGTTGCGCGTTGCATACCAAGACTGTTTTCATTTAATTGAGCCGCTGCTCGCCAAGGTCGAGAAACCGAGCCGCTACATCGATCACGAGTGGGGCACGCTTTCCAAGGCCGATGCCGACTACCGTTGCTGCCTGATCTATCCGGATGTGTACGAGGTCGGTCTGCCCAACCAGGGCATCGCCATCCTCTACAACATCCTTAACCAGGCCGAGGGCATCTCCTGCGAGCGTGGCTATGTGCCGTGGCCCGATATGGGTGACGCCATGCGCGAGGCAGGCATTCCGCTGCTCTCGCTCGAGGGTGCAGCGCCGGTCGCTTCGTTTGATATCGTCGGTCTGCATGTGCCGCACGAGATGGCGGTGACGAACTTCCTCGAGGCTTTGGACCTCGCTGGCATTCCGCTGTTGGCGGCTGACCGTACCGAGGACGACCCCATTATCATCGCCGGCGGCCCCTCGGTGTACAACCCCGAGCCGTACGCGGCCTTCTTCGACGCTATCCTCATCGGTGAGGGCGAGGAATCGCTGCTCGAGACCTGCCAGCTGCATCGCCGCCTGCGTGACGAAGGAGTCCCGCGCGCGCAGATTGTCGAGCAGCTTGCATCCATTGCCGGCAACTACGTACCGTCGCTCTATGAGGTTCGTCACGACGAGCCCTGCTCGCCGCATGGCCACACCGTGCCGCGTGAGGGCAAGGATGCGCCGACCGTGGTTTACAAGCGCGTCGTCGAGGATTTCGGCGCCACGAATCCGCTTTCGCAGTCGTGCGTGCCCTATGCGCAGCTGGTTCACGACCGCCTGTCTATCGAGATCCTGCGCGGCTGCGCCCGCGGCTGTCGTTTTTGCCAAGCCGGTATGACGTATCGCCCGGTGCGCGAGCGCTCGGCCGACCAGATCGTCTCGTCGGTAATTCAGGGTCTGGAAAAGACCGGCTATGACGAGGTGTCGCTGACCTCGCTCTCCACGACCGACCACTCCTGCATTCGCGACGTGCTCGGCAGGCTCAACCGTCGCCTGGAGGATACGGGTATTCGCGTGTCTATTCCGTCGCAGCGCCTGGATTCGTTTGGCGTGGATATGGCCGAGTCGGTCGCCGGCGAAAAGAAAGGTGGCCTGACGTTCGCGCCCGAGGCCGGCAGCCAGCGCATGCGCGACATCATTAACAAAAACGTGACCGAGGAGGACCTGGACCGTGCGGCCAAGGCGGCCTTCGAGGCCGGCTGGAACCGCATGAAGCTCTACTTTATGATGGGCCTTCCCGGCGAGCGCGACGAGGACATCGTGGCCATCGCCAATCTGGCCGATCACGTGCTGGAGCTCGGTCGTTCCGTGGTGCCTAAGGCTCGTCGCGGCTCGATCTCGGTGTCGATCTCGGTTTCGGTCTTTATCCCCAAGGCTGCCACGCCGTTCCAGTGGTGCCCGCAGCTCGACTACGACGACGTCAAACGTCGCCAGCAGTTGCTTATCACGAGCGTTCGCAACCGTGCCGTCCGCGTGCATTACCACGATGCCGAGACTTCGCTCATCGAGGCCGCGCTGTCCCGCGCCGGTCGCGACATGACGCCCGTCATCATCGATGCTTGGCGCTCGGGCTCTCGCTTTGACGCCTGGGTAGAGCATTTCTCGCTCGATAACTGGAAGGAGGCTGCTGCCAAAAACGGCATCGACCTCAATGAGCTCGTGCACCTGCCCTACGAGTTGGACTGGCGCCTGCCGTGGGAGCACGTGAGCCCCGGCTGCACGCGCGGCTTCCTCGAGCGCGAGTACCGTCGCTCGCTCGAGGGCGTCACGACTCCCGACTGCACCCGCACGTCGTGCACCGGCTGTGGGATCTGCCCCACGCTCCACGCCAAGAATGTATTGATGGGTGATCGCGCATGAGTGAGCGCCTGACCGACAACCCCTCGCTCTTTAGGCTTCGTGTTCGCTATGGCAAGCGCGATCGCCTTAAGTACCTGGGCCATCTCGAAGTAATCCATACCATTGAGCGCATCGTGCGCCGTGCGGGACTTCCCTATGCCGTCACGCAGGGTTTCTCTCCGCACATGCGCGTGGGCTTTTCTTCGGCGCTACCGGTTGGTACGTCGTCGACCTGCGAGTGGTATGACCTGTTTATGACCGAGTTCGTGGCGCTCGACGAGGCGTTTGGGCGCCTGTCTGCGGCATCTCCGGCCGATTTGGCGCCTATCGAGGCGGCGTACATCGACGTGCGCACGCCGGCGTTGACGGCGCAGCTCACGCGCCTGTCGTATCGCATCGACCTGCACTTGGATCCCGAGGCGCCCGTAAGCGCCGACGAGCTGCGTCGTGCGATCGACACGCTGCGCGCGGACCATGGCATCGACTACGCGCGCGGCAAAAAGAGCAAGCGCTTGGATTTGGATCACACGCTCGTGGGCTATGAACTCACGGCGGGGGAGCGCCCGGACCATTTAGTGCTCATGCTCGACACCCATGCCGACAACGAGGGCTCCATGCGTCCGGAAATTTTGCTTTCCGCTGCTGATGTTTTGTTGCAGGGCTTGACCCCGGGCGTGGATGCACCTATTGTTTCGACCGGTATGCAAGACCTCGTGACCATCTGCTCCTACGATGTCGAGCGTCAGAATCAAGCATGCGAGGACGACGAGGGCCGACTCGTCAGCCCCATACCTGTGCGAACTTGTGGATTTGCTCCACATACTCGTTGACGGGGGTATTTTCGCCTGCTACTATATTCGGCTGTTGCACTAACTGATGCATGAAGGGCAAGTAAACATGTACGCAATCGTTAACACGGGCGGCAAGCAGTACAAGGTCGCCACCGACGATGTCATCACCGTCGAGAAGATCGAGGGCAATGAGGGCGACAAGGTCACCCTGCCGGTTATCTTCCTCAACGATGGTAAGAAGATCGTCACCGATCCCGACAAGCTGGCCAAGGCCAAGGTTACCGCTCAGATCGTTGAGCAGTTCAAGGGCGAGAAGCAGCTGGTCTTCAAGTTCCACAAGCGCAAGCGCTATCGTCGTCTGAAGGGTCACCGTCAGCAGCTCACCAAGCTGAAGATCGTGAAGGTTCAGGCTACCTCCCGCGCCAAGAAGGCTGTCAAGGCAGAGGCTGAGGCTGTTGCCGAGGCTCCCGTCGCCGAGTAGATTACACTCGTAACGAAAGAGTAGGTATACACAATGGCACACAAAAAAGGACTCGGTTCCTCCCGTAATGGCCGTGACTCCCGCGGTCAGCGCCTTGGCACGAAGCGCTATGCCGGCCAGACGGTAACCACGGGCACGATTCTCGTCCGTCAGCACGGTACGCACATCCACCCGGGTGAGAACGTTGGCCGTGGTAAGGACGACACGCTGTTCGCGCTGGTCGACGGTACCGTTGAGTTCCACAAGGGTATCAAGCACAGGGTCAGCGTACGCCCGCTCGCGAACGCGTAATTCACCCTTCATAGAGCACATATGTGGGAGGCACTTGAGTTTTAGGATTCAAGGGTCTCCCTCTTTTTTGTAGGAGGCGATTCTGTTGTCACAGTTCACCGATATCAGCCGCATTAACGTGTGCGGCGGCGACGGCGGAGCCGGATGCATGTCGTTTAGGCGCGAGGCATTTGTCCCCAAGGGCGGCCCCGATGGCGGCGACGGCGGTCGTGGCGGCAATGTCGTCATCCAGGCCGATGCTCAGCTGTCTTCGCTGATCGATTACCGCTTTAAGCATCACTTTCGCGCCGAGCGCGGCACGCACGGGCAGGGTGCCCGTCGTAACGGCAAGAGCGGCGAGGACCTGATTCTCAAGGTCCCTATGGGTACCGTGGTACGCGAGCTCGACCCCGAGACGCAGACCCCGATGTTCGAGATTGCCGACCTGGTGCATGATGGCGAGCGCGTTGTCGTGGCGCCCGGCGGTGCCGGCGGCCTGGGCAACACGCACTTTGTGACGTCGGTGCGCCGCGCGCCCGCGTTCGCTCAGCTGGGCGAGCCGGCCGAGGAGCACTGGATTGAGCTCGAGATGAAGCTCATGGCCGATGCCGCGCTCGTGGGCTTCCCCTCGGTGGGTAAGTCATCGCTCATTGCGCGCATGAGTGCCGCCCGCCCCAAGATTGCCGACTACCCGTTTACCACGCTCGTGCCGAACCTCGGCATGGTGCGTGCCGGCGAATATTCTTACGTCGTTGCCGACGTCCCCGGTCTTATCGAAGGCGCGAGCGAGGGTAAGGGCCTGGGTCACCAGTTCCTGCGCCACATTGAGCGTACGGCCCTGATCATGCACGTCGTCGACATGACGGGTGGTTTTGAGGATCGCGATCCGGTCGAGGATTACCACATCATTAACCGTGAGCTCGAGCAGTATGGCGCCGAGCTTTCGGAGCGTCCGCAGATTGTCGTTGCCAACAAGTGCGATGCGCCGGGCACGGCTGACAAGATTGCCGACCTTAAGCGTGCGGCGCTCGACGATGGCCATATGTTCTTTGCCGTGTCTGCTGTTACGGGCGCCGGCCTCAACACGCTGATGCTTGCCGTGGGCGAGCAGGTGGCTAAGCTTCGCGCCGAGCTGGCGGTTGCTGATGAGCCGGTCGATCTGCGCGACGAGGAGTGGGAGCGCCGCCGTCTGCAGCGCGAGAAGCGTTTCCGCATTGTCCAGGAAGAGCCCGGTGCCTTCCGCGTGGTCGGTCGTGCCATCGAGCGCATGGTCATTCAGACCGACTGGGAAAACGAGGAAGCCGTCATTTACTTGCAGCATAAGTTTGCGCGTATGGGTGTTGACGACGCGCTCGAGAAGGCTGGTTGCCGTGCGGGCGACGAGGTCCGCATTTGCCAGCGCGCCTTTGACTTTGAGGGCGCCGAGGACTTCTCGGAGTACGAGGAGCTCGAGGATGTTGGCGAGGACGTTGCCGTTGAAGCCATTGACGTGGCCGATGCTGTGGATGAGAGCGTCGAGGTTGTCGATGCGGCAGATGCCGCGGGCGATGCCGAGACCTCGGAGGGCGAGTAAGCCATGTCGCTGCGCGGTGGAATCGGTCTGCCCGAGCTTCCTCTAGAGGACGGGCGGGAGTTTAGGCTCGGCATTATGGGCGGCACATTCGACCCGATTCATTACGGGCACTTGGTGACTGCCGAGCAGGCGCGCGAGTCGCTCGACTTGGACGCTGTGCTCTTTATGCCGGCGGGCTCTCCTGCCTTTAAGCTTGACAAGCCGGTGACGCCTGCCGAGGACCGTTATGCCATGACGGTCCTCGCCACCGCCGCGAACCCGGCCTTTTTGGCGAGCCGGTTCGAGATCGACCGTCCGGGCGTAACCTATACGGCCGATACGCTTCATGCCCTTCGCGACTTTTACCCGCCGCAGGTAAAGCTCTACTTTATTACGGGCGCCGACGCGATTATCGATATTGTGACCTGGCATGATGCCGAACGAATTGCTGAGCTTGCTACCTTTATTGCGGCGACGCGACCGGGCTTTGATATCGATACGGCGCGTGCCCGAATCAAAGAGTCGGGGCTGCCGTTCGACGTGCGCTATATTCAGATTCCGGCGCTGGCGATCAGCTCGACGAACATTCGCAAGCGTGTTGCCCGCGGTATGAGCGTGCGCTATCTTACGAGCGAGTCCGTGCTCGGCTACATTCGCAAACGCAGGCTATATGCCGATTTGGGCCAAGAAGATTTTGAGTGATGGGGGTCTACGTTGTCGGTAGAGGATCAGTTTGAGGGCGATGAGCGCGCGCTGCTCAAGCGCATTCAAGAGCTGCTCGATGTTCGCATGAAGGATAAGCGCAAGCGCTATGTGCATTCGCTGGGTGTTGCCGAGACCGCACTTCATCTGGCCGAGGTCTACGGCGTCGACCGCTTTGATGCCGCTGCCGCCGGTCTGATCCATGACTGGGACAAAGTGCTCTCCGACGACGAGCTGGTCACGCGCGCTCTGCATTACGGCATTAAGATTGCCGGCTCTCCTTCCGCCGCGACGCCGCTTTTGCATGGCCCTGTTGCCGCCTATGAGCTTCCGCAGCTTTTTCCCGAGCTGTCGCCGGCCGTTTTCCAGGCTGTCGACCGTCACACCGTGGGTGCCTGCGACATGACGCCGCTCGATATGGTGGTCTTTGTGGCCGATGCCATCGAGCCCAACCGCCACGGCGACTATGCACATGCGCTGCGCAAGATGGTGGGGGAGTCGACGCTCGACGAGTTGTTCTTCTCCTGTTTTGCGCAGGGTTTGGTCTATGTGATTCAGTCCGGGCGCTATCTTTATCCCACGGCTATTTCGATTTACAACCATTACGCCCAGCTGCGCTAGCTCGGGCTGTCTAGAAAGAGGTATTCCATGGCCGACGA
>OLVW01000148.1_pt1 | contig 71318 bp, 67 predicted proteins | sample 1673301 | NCBI WGS metagenome assembly OLVW01 (sample SAMEA3178941, study PRJEB25190) | human gut metagenome
GTGCAAAAAATAGTATTTTGTAACATAAAACTACATCATAACCCACGTTTAGATATTTAGTAATCTAATTTATTGCGGTTTCATACCAACTGTGATACTTTTATGCAAAAGGGGTAATTATAAATCTGACTGTATAAAGTCCATTGGGGGGAAGGCAAATGAATATTTTAGTTACTGGGGGTGCTGGTTACATAGGAAGCCACACTGTCATAGAATTAATCAATGCTGGGTATGAAGTAGTTATTGTCGATAATTTATGCAATAGTAGTTCTATTGTATTGGATAGAATTGAGGAGATTACGGGAAAACGCGTAAAATTTTATGAAATCGACACGAGAGATAGCGAAAAACTTAAAGTGGTATTTGAGGAGAATAAAATCGACGCAGTAATACATTTTGCAGCGCTTAAGGCAGTTGGTGAATCTGTCGAAAAGCCACTAGATTATTACGATAACAATCTTACAAATACTTTAACAGTATTAAAATTAATGAGGGAGTTTGGGGTAGATAAATTTGTATTTAGCTCATCTGCAACTGTTTATGGCAATCCAAAAACTTGTCCAATAAAGGAAGATTTTCCACTTTCAACAACAAATCCTTATGGAACAACAAAATTAATGATAGAAGAGATTCTTAGAGATATCTGCAATGCTAATAAAGATTTTAATGTTGCAATACTTAGATATTTCAATCCAATTGGCGCGCATGAAAGCGGCCTTATAGGAGAGGAACCAAATGGAATTCCAAATAATTTAATGCCTTATATAACTAAGGTAGCAGTTGGCCAGTTACAACAACTTAGTGTGTTTGGAAATGATTATGATACACACGACGGAACTGGTGTAAGAGATTATATCCATGTTGTTGACTTAGCAAAAGGACATATAAAAGCATTGGAAAAATTAGAAAAAGAAAATGAAGGTTTATATATCTATAACCTAGGTACAGGACATGGTTATAGTGTTTTAGATATGGTTAAAGGTTTTGAAAAAGCAACAGGTAAAAAGGTTGCGTATAAAATAGCACCTCGTAGACATGGGGATATTGCTACATGTTATGCTGACCCTACTAAGGCAAAAGAAGAATTAGGTTGGACAGCAGAAAAAAATATCGATGATATGTGTAAAGATAGTTGGCACTACATTGAAGAGAGCCAAAAATAATTTAATGGACTTCGAATTGTAACATTGTTTTTAATAAAAAAATAAAAAAGTTATAAAAAATAGTTGATTTTTACAAATAAGTATGGTATTATAATGCCATACTTATTTTAGTATTTTTTTAATCTAAAGAATTTTTTATTCATATTTTTATATCTAATATTTTTTAATTCAGACTCCTTCAGAGTACAAAAATTTATATTCTGCCTAATTTGAAAATTAATTCAAAAGGCATAAAGGAAAGGAGGGATACATGTGAGTAGTGAATTTGAAAAAATTGTGTTGCAAAAATTTGACGAAATAAGTGGTAAATTAGAACATTTAGATAATAAAATTGATGCAGTAGAAGAAAACTTAAACAATAAAATTGATGCAGTAGAAGAAAAATTAAACAATAAAATCGGCGCAGTAGAAGAAAAATTAAACAATAAAATCGATGCAGTAGAAGAAAACTTAAACAATAAAATTGATGCAGTAGACAACAACTTAAATAAAAAAATAGACTATGTAGACGCTAAACAAACAAAAAGATCAGATAGTATTATGGATAAATTAGATTACATGAGTAATAACATAGCACAAATACTTGAAGAACAAATAAAAATGCGTAAAGAAATGAAAGAATACAATGAAAAAAATGAAAAAGAACATAGAATGTTTGAATATGAAATAAGCAACTTAAAAAGATATGTAGTATAATAATAAAAAAATACCTTCTGATTAACTAAAACAGAGGGTATTTTTTATAAAAAATTTTAACCAGAAAGAATTATCCATGCAAAAAATGGCAAACTTTTAAAAAAGAACCCTGCAAAAAGTGGCAATTGTAAAATAATGTAAAAAACAAAAAATAATTGCATAAAAAACACATCTATGGTATAATTTGAAAAGTACAATGGAAAAAAGGTGGAAAAAATGAAAACAATATTAGTAGTAATATATATATTAGTATTTTTAATATTTGCACTATGCCTATACGCAGTAACGCAAATAAAACTATTAGGAATAAAAATAAAAGACTTTTGGAGTTTTATAGAAGCAAACCAAATGCTAGACAAACTAGAAAAATTCGCAAAACAATACGAAAACATGTCACCACAAGAACAAGTAATATACCTAGCAGAAGCGGAAAAAATCTTCACAGCATTTGACAAAGTACCAGAAGCACTATGGGACGAAGAATACGAAAAATACAAAAAAGTACTAAAAAAATATAATGATATAAAAATGTTCAGATGGGCATCAAACTAAAAATATAAAGAATAAAAATTATATGGGCATTTAACTAAAATAAAAAAGACACAAAAAATTTAAGAATACAAGAAAGAAGGAAAAAAAAGTGTCAGAGAAAAAAGAAAAAAGAAAAATAAGCGTATTTTTAAAAATAATAATAGTACTATTAATAATATTAGCGTTAATAATAGGCGTAGCATTTTTCTATGTAAAAGGAAAATTAGATAAAATACAAAAAGTAGAACTACCATCAGACAAAGACTTGGGAATAACAGAAACAACTGCAAAAAATCTAACAGGATACAGAAACATAGCAATATTTGGAGTAGACAGTAGATCAGACGATTATGGAGTAGGAAACAGAAGTGACTGCATTATAATAGCAAGTATAAACAATGAAACAGGAGCAATAAAATTAATATCAGTATATAGAGATACATATGTAAATATCGAAGGGCATGGACTAGACAAAATAACACACGCATACTCATATGGAGAAGCACCACTTGCAGTAAAAACACTAAACACAAATTTAGACCTAAATATAAACGAATTTGTAACAGTAAACTTTGACTCAGTAGCAGAAGCAGTAGACCAATTAGGAGGAGTTCAATTAACAATAACATCTGACGAAATAAAATATATAAATGGATATATAGACGAAACATCAAAGGTGACAGGAAAAACATCTAAACACATAACAGAACCAGGAACATATACAGTAGACGGAGTACAAGCAGTTGCATATTCTAGAATAAGATACACGGACGGTGGAGACTATAAAAGAACAGAAAGAATGAGAACAGTAATTGAAGCAATGTTCAGCAAATTAAAAACAAAAAATCTAAACGAAATAAACTCATTCGCAGACAAAATATTACCACATGTTTATACGAATATATCAGCAACAGATATAATATCAATGGTACCAAGTATGTCAAAATACAAAGTTACAGAAAGCATAGGATGGCCATATGATACAAAAGGAAAAACAATGGATAGATGGTACGGAATACCAATTACACTAGAATCAAATGTTACACAATTACACAAAGAAGCATTTGGAGAAGAAAACTACACAACATCAGATATAGTAAAATCAATAAGTGAAAGCATTATAAAGAAAACAGGATATACAAAATAATAATAAGAAAAGTAAATTATTATAACATAGAAAGCTCTATATAAACTTATAGAGCTTTTTTATAACAAAATTCAAGGAGAAACAAAATGAAATTAAACATAAAAAGAACAATATTTGCAATTTTAACAATAGCAACATGCATAATAATATTTATATTTTCAAATCAAAACGGAGAAAAATCAGGACTAACAAGTAGAGGATTCGTAAGAAAAATAGTTGAAATAACAGGAATTACAAATAATTTAAACGAAACAGAAAAAGAAGAATTAATAGAAAATTGCCAATTTGTTGTAAGAAAATTAGCACATTTTTCAATATACACAATATTAGGAATAAATGCTTTAGGATTTATTAACACATACACAAAAATAAGTTTAAAAAAACAAATAGGAATAACAATGCTTTTTGGATGCTTATATGCAACATCAGATGAATTCCATCAAATGTTTTCAAATGGAAGAACTGCATCCCCAAAAGATGTGTGCATAGATACTTTAGGAGTGTTGTTTGGAATAGGACTTTATATGCTAGTTAAAAAAATAATAATAACAATAAAAGAACACAAATTAGAAGACGGAAAACACACAATATAAATGAATTGCAAGGCAGGAATATTATATTTTGCACTAAGTAATACTAATAGTGCGTATAATATTGTTGCCTAAAACCAATGGAAAAAACAAGAAAAAAGCAAAAAACCAACGAAAATAATTGATTTTTTAAATAAAATATTATATAATTTAAAATAGAGTTGACTGATGACAAAAAACGTTAATAGGGGGATTTAAAGTGGATATGAATGGAATAAAAAATTGCAACATTTCATTAGAAAATGAAGTTGTAAAAAATGAAATACCAGTTAGTATCACAATAGAAAAAAGTAAAAATAAAATAAAGAAAAAATTAGAGAATGTTATAAAAAGAATAATAGATATTTGTGGAGGTCTAGTAGGAACAATAGCACTAATACCATTAACAATTATAATATACGTAGCTAGAATTGCAATGCATGAAAATGATGGCCCAATATTTTATGACCAATTGCGAATAGGCAAAAATGGTAAAGTATTTAAAATGTATAAATACAGATCAATGGTAATTGGAGCAGATGAAAAATTACATAAATATTTAGAAGAAAACGAAGAGGCTAGAAAAGAATATAAAAAATATAAAAAATTAAAAAATGACCCAAGAATTACAAAAGTAGGAAATTTTATAAGAAAGACAAGCCTTGATGAATTTCCACAATTTATAAATGTCTTAAAAGGTGATATGAGTTTGGTTGGACCTAGACCGTATCTTCCAAGAGAAAAAGAGGATATGGGCGAATATTATGATTGCATTATTCAGTCTAGGCCTGGAGTTACAGGATATTGGCAAATTGCTGGTAGAAATGATGTTACTTTTGTGGATAGATTGAGGATGGATTATGAGTATAATAAAAAGAAAAGCTTGAAGGTAGACTGTAAATTACTTGTAAAGACTGTTTTAAAAGTTGTGAGAAAAGAAGGGGCAATATAAAAAGGCAGATTTAATAAAATTGCTAGAATTTATATCAAATTAATTCAATATAAATAATAAAAACGAGGAGTAAAATGAAAGTTGAATCAATAAAAATACAAAATTTTAAATCATTTGCAGAAGAAAATAATATAATTAAACTAGATAGTGTTAATACAATAATTGGAAAAAATGAATCTGGAAAAAGTAATTTAATACAAGCAATAGGTGAATTAAATTTGACAGGAATAAAAAATAAAGATTACTTTAAAAATAATAATAAAAATAACATTGAAAATAAACCTAATATATCAGTGGTATTAACACCATATGAGAGTGAAAAAAATATTTATAAGACAGAAAAAGAAACAACAATTACATTTAATGATTTAAATGACATTAATATTGAAGGCGGTTTGTCAGAAATAATAAAAAATAATATAATGTTTCGAATGAACAAAGGAATAGTTAATAATTTAAAAGACAAAATTTACTTTAATGATATAAACACAATGAGACAATTTAATGAAATTGTAGAATTGATTAATAATGCGGAAAAACGTCTATTTATATATCCAGAATATAATGGAATAATATCAAAATTAGAGGCAAATAAAAGTTTCGAAGAATTTACAATAGCATTAAAAGTATGTATTAACTATTTGGAAAAACTTTATTCAATATTTCCAAAGTTTATTCTTTTAGATGACATCGAGTTGAAAACCAAATATACAAGGAGATATTTAGAAGACAAAGCAGAATCAAAGCAAATGTTAAATTATTTGTTAAAAATTATAGGTATTGACTTTGAAAAGCTCTTGGACTATTGGAAATATACTAGAGAAGATGATAAATACAATTTTGAACAAGAAATAAATGAAAAGTTAGAAGTAATTGCAAATGATTTTAATGATTTTTATAAACAAGAAAAAGTAAATTTTAAAGTAAAATTTGATAATGAGGCCTTAAATTTTTTAATTAAAACTAATAAAAAATTTTTAGATCTGAGTGAAAGAAGTAATGGACTAAAATGGTATTTAAATATGTATATACAATTAATTGCTAAGACTCAAAAACAGAACATTGAAAATTATGTTGTGTTATTAGATGAACCAGGTGTTTATTTACATGTGAATGCACAAAAGGAAATATTAAAACTATTTGAAAATTTTACTTCAAAAGATAACCAAATAATATATACTACACAATTGCCAACAATGATATATCAGAAAAAATTATATAGAACTAGAATAATTATAAAAGATGATTTTGGCAATAGTAATATAGGAAATAAATATTACTCTTTGCCACATAAAATGGGATCAAAGAAGGAAACGATAACACCAATTTTAATTGCAATAGGGATGAATATGGGATATAGTATAAATTCAATGGATGATGAAAAGATAAATATAATTACAGAAGGAATTTCTGACTATAATTACCTAAAAGCACTTTTTACACAATGCAAATACGAAAATGAATATAACATAATACCATCAGCAGGTGCAGATAATATTCATAATATTGTGTCAATATTAATGGGATGGGGATATGAGTGTAAAATTATCCTTGATCAAGATAAAGAAGGCAGAAAAGAATATAATGTACTGGTTGATAAACTTAAAATAGAAAAAGAAAATATTAAGTTTGTAGATGGTAGCAACAATGAAAATGTTAATATTATTTTTACAATTGAAGATATGTTTTCTGAAATTGATAAAGGAAATATTGGAGTAAATAATGATGATTATGCAGAAGAAAAAGCATATTATTCATTGGAATTATTAAAAAAAGTTGAAAATGGCGAATATGAATTTGACGAAGAAACTATAGTTAATTTTAACAAACTTATCAAAGGATAGTTAAATTAAATTTTGTTTAACAATTTATTTGTTGTTTTTAATATATTTTAAGAGAAAAATAAAAGAAAAGGGAGATTTAAAAAATGAAAATAGCAGTTGCAGGAACAGGATATGTTGGCTTATCTTTAGCAACATTATTAAGTCAAAAAAATGAGGTAATAGCATTAGATGTTATACCAGAAAAAGTAAAAAAAATTAATAATAGAATTTCACCAATTCAAGATGAATATATAGAAAAATATTTCAAAGAAAAAGAATTAAATTTGAAAGCAACATTGGACTATAAAGAAGCATTTGAAGGTGCAGAATTTGTAATTATAAGTACTCCAACAAATTATGATGAAGAAAAAAACTTTTTTGATACATCAAGTGTTGAAGATATAATAGAAAAAGTATTATCAATGAATGATAAAAATATAACAATGGTTGTAAAATCAACTATACCAGTAGGATATATAGAAAAAATTAGAGAAGAATATGTAACAGACAGAATATTCTTTAGTCCTGAATTCTTAAGAGAAGGAAAGGCACTATATGATAATTTATATCCTTCAAGAATTATAGTGGGAGATAAAGGAGAAAAAGGTAAAGAATTTGCAAGTTTATTAAAAGAAGCATCTTTAAAACCAGATGTAGAAACTTTATTTATGAATAGTACAGAAGCAGAAGCAGTAAAACTATTTGCAAATACATATCTAGCACTAAGAGTAGCATATTTTAATGAATTAGATACATATGCAGAAATAAAAGGATTAAATACAAAGGATATAATCCAAGGCGTTGGATTAGACCCAAGAATAGGAACACATTATAATAACCCTTCATTTGGATATGGTGGATATTGTTTACCTAAAGATACAAAACAGTTACTTGCAAATTACAAGGATATTCCACAGAATTTAATTGAGGCAATAGTAAATTCAAATAAAACAAGAAAAGAATTTATTACAGACGAAATATTGCAAATGAAACCAGAAATTGTTGGAATTTACAGATTAACAATGAAATCAGGATCAGACAACTTTAGATCAAGTGCAATTCAAGATATTATAAAGAGTTTAAAAGCAGAAAATCAAAAAGTTATTATATACGAACCAACATTGAAAAAAGATGAATTTAATGGATGCAAGGTTGTTGATAATTTAGAAGAATTTAAAAATATTAGTTCAGTAATTATGGCAAATAGATTGGAAGAAAAATTGATGGATGTTAAAGAAAAAGTTTATACAAGGGATTTATTTGCAAGAGATTAAAAGGGGAAAATAATGAATAGAGAAAATAAGAAAATTTGTTTAATATCTTCTTCAGGTGGACATTTTGAACAATTATTAATGCTTAGAAAACTTGGTGAAGAATACAATGTTTTTATTGTAACTGAAAAAACAGAATATAATAAAAAAGATAAAAAAATTAATCATTTTCTTTTACAAGTAAATAGGAAAGAACCACTGTTTATATTAAAAATGGTTGTTAATTTAATTAAGTCATTATATATTTATATGGTAGAAAAACCAGACGTCATAATAAGTACAGGAGTTTTAGCAACAATTCCAATGCTTTTTATAGGACATGCTTTTCATAAAAAAGTTATATACATAGAATCGTTTGCAAAAATTAATAGTCCAACACAAACAGGAAAATTAATTTATAATAAAAAAATAGCAGACAGATTTTATGTTCAATGGCCAGAGATGTTAAAAATATATCCAAATGCAATATATAAGGGAGGGATATATTAATGATTTTTGTAACTGTAGGATCACAAAAATTTCAATTTAATAGATTATTAGAAGAGGTTGATAGATTAATTGAAAATGGAAATATACAAGAAGAAGTTTTTGGACAAATTGGAGTAAGTGATTATAATCCAAGAAATTATAAGTATAAAGATTTTATGACACAAGAAGAATTTAACGAGTATTTAGATAGGGCAAATATTATAATAACACATGCTGGAACAGGAGTAATTGTTAATGCTATAAAAAAAGAAAAGAAAGTGATTGGTGTTCCAAGATTGGCAAAATATGAAGAACACGTAGATGATCATCAAATGCAATTAATAAAAGAATTTACAGAGATGAACTTAATAGAAGCATGTAATGATATTAATGATTTAGAAGCAAAAATAAAAAGTATAAAAAATAAAAATTTTACCAAATATAAATCTAATAATGATAAATTTTTACAAAATATAAAAGAATATATAGAGGAAAAATAAGATGAATAAGAAAGAATTAATAGTAAGAATTAAATATAGTTTAAGATTTATTCCAGATATAGCATATGTAAAACTTTATTTTGGATTGAAATTGAAAAGAACACTTAATTTAAATAATCCACAAACACTTAACGAAAAATTACAATGGCTTAAATTTAATTATAGAAAACCACTTTTTTCTTATGTTTCAGACAAATTTACTGTTAGAAAATATGTTAAAGAAAAAATTGGAGAAAAATATTTGATTCCATTACTTGGAAAATATGATAATTTTGAACAAATTGATTTTAAACAGTTGCCAAATCAATTTATTATAAAATGTAATCATGATTCAGGTGGATATTATGTTTGCAGAGATAAAAGAAATTTTAATGAAAAAAAAGCAAAGAAAGTAATTAAAGGTCATTTGAAAAGAAATTTTTATTATATAGGAAGAGAATGGCAGTACAAGAATATTAGACCATGTGTACTTGTTGAAAAATTAATGCTTGATGAGAAAAATGAATTGCCTGAAGATTATAAGATAACATGCTTTAATGGAAAAGTAGATAATATCATGGTTTGTAAGGATAGATTTTCAAAAGAAGGAGTAAAATTCTATTTCTTTGATAAAGATTGGAGTTTTTTAAGATATAATTATGGTGATGAGAAATTACCAGAAGGATTTTCTTTAAAAAAACCACAAAATTTAGATGAAATGGTCAAAGTAGCAGAAAAATTATCAGAAGATTTTTTATATGCTAGAATAGATTTATATGACATAAAAAATAAAATTTATTTTGGAGAAATAACTTTATCGCCAAATTCAGGATTTGATACTGATATTACATATAATACAGATAAAATTTTGGGAGAAAAGTTACAAATAAAAGAATATACTAAATAAAAAGGAATTATAATAAGATGAAGAAAGTATTAATGTTGGGCCCGGCAAGAGATGTAAAAGGAGGAATGACATCAGTTGTTGATAACTATTATGAATATGGGTTAGATAAAAAAGTGGAATTGAAATACATAGAAACAATTAATGATAAAGGTAAAATATCAAAATTTATAAGTGAAAAAAGGGGATATAAAGAATTTAAAAAAGTCATTGATAAATTTGATATTGTACATATTCATATGGCTTCGAGAAGAAGTACTTTTAGAAAAGGAAAGTATGTAAAAATTGCAAAAAACAAAGGAAAAAAAGTAATTATTCATTTACATGGAGCAGAATTCAAAGTTTTTATAAATGAATGTAACTTTAAACAAAGGCAATACGTAGAAGAAATTTTAAATCTTGCTGATAGAATTATTGTTTTATCTGAAGAATGGAAAGAATATATGGAAACGTTAATCAGAGATAAAGATAAAATTATTATAATTCACAATGCAATAATTATTCCAAAAGATTTTAATAAAAATTTGGATACACAAAAAATTTTATTCTTAGGAAGAATCGGAAAAAGAAAAGGTATATATGATTTGATAGATGTTTTTAAAAATATTATATATAAATATCCTAATGCACATTTATATGTTGGGGGAGATGGAGAAGTTGAAACATTAAAAAAAATCATAAAATATAATAAATTAATGGACAATGTGTCATATATAGGATGGACTTCAGGCAAAGAAAAAGAAAAATATCTAAAAGAATGCAGTTTTTTTTGCCTTCCATCATATAACGAAGGTATGCCTATGGCATTGATAGAAGGAATGGCATATAAAAATATAGCCATTTCAACCAATGTAGGTGGAATTCCTAGATTAATAGAAGATGGAGTAAATGGCTTTTGTATAGAACCAGGGGATAAAGAGAGATTACAACAAATATTAGAAAAATTATTAAATAAAGATAATTCGGATAGACGAGAACAAATTTCGATTAATGCAAGAAAAACAATAAAAAATAAGTTTGATATAAAAAAAAATATAGAGAATCTATTAAAAATATATAATGAAATATATAATGAAATGGGGTAAAACAATGAAAAAAATAGGTATATGTGCTTGTTATGATAATTACAATTATGGTAGTATGTTACAAGCGTTTGCTACACAAAAAATGATTACTCAACTAGGGTATGAGAACGAGTTTATAGTATATAAAAAGGAAAAAAATCTGCAATATATTTTTAAATCAATTCCAAGAGCAATGAATGGATATTTTATTAGTTCAAAGGCAAATGAAATTAAAAGAAAAAGAAAAATCAATAGGCATCCCGAAGTAAAAGAAAATATAGAAAGAAGAAAACAAGAATTTAAAAAGTTCGAAAATAAGTATTATGAAAAACTTTCAGATGAATATATAGGATTTAACGAATTAAAAAAAGGAGCAAAAAAATATTCTTCGGTTCTTGTTGGCAGTGATCAATTATGGTTACCAATTGGTTTAGAAAGTAACTTTTACAATTTAATGTTTGTACCAGATAATATAAATAAAATTTCATATGCAACTAGTTTTGGAGTTTCACAAATCCCATGGTATCAAATAGGAAGAACACGTAAATATTTAAGAAGAATTAATTATTTAAGTACAAGAGAATTAAAAGGAAAAGAAATTATAAAAAAAATAGCAAATATTGATGCAAAAGTGGTAGTTGATCCAACATTATTGTTTAATGGAGAAGAATGGGAAAAACTTATACCAGTGGAAAAAATAATTAATGAGAAGTATATATTTTGTTATTTTCTGGGAAAAGTAACAAAATATAGGGATGAAGTAAAAAAATTAGCAAAGAAGAAAAATTTAAAAATAGTAATATTACCACATTTAGATGATTTTGTTGAGTACGATGAAACTTTTGGAGATTATAGATTATATGATGTTGATCCAGCAAAATTTGTAAATTTAATTAGAAATGCGGAATATGTTTGCACAGATTCCTTTCATGGTACAGTTTTTTCTTTATTAAATCACAAAAAATTTATGACTTTTAATAGATTTAATGAAAAAAGCAAAAACTCTAGAAATTCAAGAATAGATAGTTTATGTATACAAATTGGCATTAAAGATAGAAGATTTAATAAAGATATTTTTGATATAGATAAAGAAATAGATTATCAGGAAATAGACAATAAAATAGAAGAATTAAGAAAAAAATCTAAAAATTTTTTAGAGATAGCATTAAAAAACAATATGGAGTAAAATATGATAGAAATTAAAAATAAAGCAGAATGTTCAGGTTGTACTGCTTGCAAAAATATATGTCCTAAAAATGCAATAAAAATGGAAGAAGATGTAGAGGGATTTAAATATCCTAGTATTAATAAAGAAAAATGCATTGAATGTAATTTATGTGAAAAAGTATGTCCAGTTAAAAAAAATAAAAATATTAATAAGAGTGAAATTAATCCGATAGCGTATACTATGAGAGTTAATGATAATAATATTCTTTTAAATAGCACTTCAGGTGGTTTTTTTACACCTTTATCTAAATATGTATTAGAAAAAAATGGGATAGTTTTTGGGGTTGGATATGATGAAAAATTAAAAGTGATTCATAAGAAAATTGATAAAAACGAAAAAATAAAAGATGTAATTGGCTCAAAATATGTTCAAAGTGAATTAGGAGAAGCATTACAAGAGGTAAAAAGATATTTAAATGAAGATAGAATAGTATTATTTTCTGGTACACCATGTCAAGTGGCAGGATTAAAAAGTTTTTTAGGTAAAGATTATAAGAACTTAATTACATTAGATCTTGTTTGTCATGGAACACCAAGTCCAAAACTATGGAAGGATTATATTAGTTTTCAAGAAAAAAAATATAAATCAAAAGTTAAAAGTGCGTTTTTTAGAAATAAAACTTATGGATATCACAGTGGAACAATGAAATTAATATTTGAAAATGGAAAAGAATACTATGGTAGTGCAAGAATAGATTTTATGTTAAAAAGTTTCTTTAGTGAAATATGTTCAAGACCATCTTGTTATAAGTGTGCCTTTAAAACGAGAACACACTGTTCAGATTTTACGGTATTTGATTCTTGGAATATTGATAAAATTGTAGAAGGAATGAAGGATGACGATAAAGGATATACAAATGTATTAATTAATTCGAATAAAGGAATACAAATATTCAACGAATTACAAGGGATTACAAAATATAAAGTTGATATTAATAAAATTATACAACTTGATGGGTCCATGGTAGAAAATAGTAAAAAACCTAATAAATATAGAAATCAGTTTTATCAGTCTTTAAATAAGATTGGAATAAAGAAGACAATTAATAAATATTTAAAAATAACGACAAAAGATTATATTATTGAAAAAAGTAAAATTTTATTATATAAATTAAATGTTATATACTATTTGAATAAAATAAAGAGAAAAATAAAAAAGTGAGGAAAAATGGAAAAAAAAATATCAATAATAATACCAGTCTATAATGCAGAAAAATTTATAAAAAGGTGTCTACTATCTGCGATTAATCAGACTTATAAAAATTTAGAAATTATATGTATAGATGATGGGTCTAATGATGATTCAAGTAATATAATAGAAGAATTAGCCCAAAAAGACAATAGAATAGTATTAATTAGACAAAAAAATCAAGGTGTTTCAATCGCAAGAAATAATGCTATTGAAAATTCAACCGGTGATTATATAATGTTTTTAGATAGTGATGATTATATGGAAAAAAACATGTGCGAAATTATGCTAAAAGCAATAAATGAATTAAAAGTAGATGTTGTTAGATGCAATTATAAAAGGGTATATGAAAATGGGATTAAGTTCAATAATAAATATAATAATTTACAAGTAGGATATAAATTTAATAAAAAAGAAATTATTGGTGAAATATTGCCAGAATTTATTAAAGGGAATATAAGATCTTATTTATGGCTACTTATAATAAAAGCTGAAATAATTAAAGAAAAAGACATAAAGTTTATTCCAAATATAAAGATGATGCAAGATAAATTATTTTATATTAAGCTTTTACAGAATATAAATTCAATATATCAAATAGATAATTGTTGTTATAATTATTTTTGTAATTCAAATAGTACAATACAATCAAAAGAAAAAGTTTTTTTAAGAATAGATGCAATTTTAAAGGTTTTTGATATATTAAAACAAGATATGGTTGAAAATAATTATTTTACAGAAAAATTGTATTTTGAAATGCAAAAAGCAACTTTATTACATATAATTTCTCAAGTTGAAACAGCAATAGAATATAAATATTCAAAGAAATTACTTATAAATAAATTAAATGAATGTAGAAGAAATGAAAATTATAGTAATATGTTAATTATATTAAATAAAAAAAAGTATAACATTAATATATGGGACAAGTTGTTATTAAAGGCTGTATATAAGAAAAAATATGATAGATTATTTTGGTATTTAAAACTTAAGCTTTCAATAAAAAAAATAAGAAATGGATTTGTGGAAAATGTTAGAAGAAAAAAAACTAAATAAATTTAATATGTATTTATATATGTTTTCATATACATTAATATTAATGAATACAATGCTTGGACAAATAAAATTAATAAGTGGAATTCTTAGTAATCTAAGTGATATCTCTATAATTTTATTAATTTTTAAATGTGTAATTCAATCTCAAAAATATAAAAAGAGAACTGTTATGTTGATTTTTCTCACATTAACTGTTGTTATATTATCATATATAAAATCAAATGAAAATGCACTTATTAAACTTGTACTATTAATAGTTGCAAGCTATGGTATAGAATTTGAGAAAATAGTAAAATACGATATAAAACTTAAAACAATATTAATGGTAATAGTTGTTACAGCATATAATCTTGGTTTAACAACAATTTTTATTAAATATAGAGAAGATCGGAACAATTAGAAGTTCAATGGGGTTTTCACATCCAAATGTTTTTGGAACTTTTGTATTATCAATCATGTCAGAATATATATATTTAAGATATAGAAAATTAAATATATTGGATGTAGCAATTATTGTAATAGTGATTTGGATAATAGGATATTATGCAGATAGCAGGACTTCACAAATGTGCCTAGGTATATTAATAATTTTTTCTTTATTTGTAAGAAAAAATGAAAAAAAATTCGGAAAAAAAATAAATAATGTAATTTCAAATACATTTTTTATATGTGCTGCTATATCATTTATTAGTGCATTTTTATATAGTAGAAATAATTGGCTAATGATAAAAATTAATGAAATTATTACAGGAAGGTTGAATTTTATAGTTCAGTTTTTTAAAGAATATAAAATATCAGCATTTGGAAATGAAATAATTATCATAGGAACAAAATTGAGTAGTGAAACAGGATTAAAACCATGGATATTAGATAATGCATATTCTTTAATTTTGTTAAGATATGGAATAATAACATTTTTAATGCTAGGAGTTTATTTAAATTTATTTTTTAAAAAAGCATATGAAAATAAAGAATATATTATTATCTCAATTATGTTAGTATTTTTACTTTTCGGTTTACTAGAAAGTGGAATAGTTAAAGTTGAATATAATATTTTTTGGTTATATTTTTCTAAATTACTATATGACAAAAAAACAAATTATAATTAATCAATATATAAAGGAGGAAAAAAGGTAATATTTACCATAAAATTAAAATATGAGCAAGTTAGCGAAAAACTTTATTTATAATATTATTTATCAGGTATTAATTTTAATTTTACCACTTATTTCAGCACCATACATATCTAGAATATTAGGTGCTGAAGGAATAGGAACATATTCTTACACATATTCTATTGTTTCATATTTTGTTATGTTTGCAATGTTAGGAATTAATAATTATGGTAATAGATTAATAGCACAGACAAGGGATGATAAAGAAAAATTATCCATTAATTTTTGGAGTTTATATATATTAGAGTTTATAATTACTGCTATTGTTCTTATTGCATATATTATTTTTATTACTTTTATTATAAAAGAAGATAAATTAATGTATATTCTGCAATTTGGATATATATTAAGTAGTTTTTTTGATATTAATTGGTTCTTTTTTGGAATTGAAGAATTTAAAATTACTGTTACAAGGAATACAATAATAAAAATACTATCATTTGTTTCATTATTTATTTTTGTAAAAACAAAGTCAGATATATATATATATACAATTATTTTAGTTATAAGTAATTTTATATCGAATATTGTTTTGTGGCCTTTTATATTTAAAAGAATTAAAAAAGTAAAAATATTGTTTAAAGATATTTTCAAGCATTTAAAACCATGTATAATTTTATTTATACCAGTTATTGCAGTTAGTTTATATAAAAAAATGGATAAAATAATGTTAGGAATAATGAGTACAAAACTAGAAGTAGGATTTTATGAAAATGCAGAAAAGATTATTAGTATTCCGCTAGCAATAATTACAGCTTTAGGAACTGTAATGTTACCTAGGATGTCTAATATAATTGCAAATGGAGATGAAAAGAAATTTAAAGAATACATAAGTAAATCTATGGAGTTTATAATATTTTTGGCTTCTCCTATTGTATTGGGTTTGATTTCTATTGCAAAGGAATTTGCACCAGTATATTTTGGAAATGAATTTTATAAAACTGGATATTTAATAGAAATTTCATCAATTACTATATTGTTTATATCTTGGGCAAATGTTATTAGAACACAATATTTGATACCAAAAGAAAGAGATAAAGAATATATATATTCAGTTATAATGGGAGCAATAGTAAATTTAATTTCTAATTTATTATTAATACCCAAATTCAATTCTATTGGTGCAAGTATTGGAACAGTATTAGCTGAATTTACAGTAATGTTTATACAAACAATTAGTATAAAAAAATATTTACCAATACAAGAATATATAAAAAATAATTATAAATTTTTTGTTAAAGCAATAATTATGTTTTGTGTAATATACACTTTGAATTTTGTTAATATGAATAAAATTATAAACATGATATTACAGATTGGTGTAGGAATAATTATATATTCTATTTTAAATTACGGATATATATTTAAATTAATAAATTTTGATAAAATATTTATAAATAGGAGAAAAAATGATAAGGTACAATAAGAAAAATAAAATTATTATTCTAATGTCTTTTTTAATTATTTGCATAATTTTAACTATATTAAACTTTACAAATAATAAGCAAGATATTATAAAATTAACCATTATAAATAAAAATGGAAGTACATATGAATATCCAAACGTTGAATATATTATAGAATATAATAATATATTTATACCTATGAATGAAACATTAAGGGGGATTTTTGGAGATGAATATAAAAATGTACCATACCAAAAGATAAATTATAAAAATACAATAATAATCATTGATAAAAAAAATAATCTAATAATATTACCAAATAAAACAACAATTAATGGATATGAAGTTGATAATACAGTTGAAGTTGAAATAGAAGAAATAAATAATGAAAAATATATTCCAATATATTTAATTGCAAATTTACCTGAAGTTATAGCAAAAGTAGATAACAAAGAAGTTTATAACTGTAAAAGTACCATTTCTGGAATAGAAGCTTTAGATAAAAATATGGATATACATAAAATAATTATAATTACAGATTATAAACAAAAGAATACAAGTACAGAAGGTTATATTGGGGAAAAGAAAGGGGCAATTTGGAGAGAAGAGGCTATAAAAAAAATAGAGAAATACAGAAAGAAACTAATAAATATAGAATTAAAAAATAAAGATAATATTAGTATAACAAATGCAAAATTAGATATAAAAATGAATAATAATATGTTTAATTTTGGAACAGCAATTAATCAAATGAAAACAGAAAAATTAAATAGAAAATATTTTAATTTAATTTTAAGCGAGAATTCATATAAATGGGGAGTAGTTGAACAATATGGATATAATACAGCAAACAAATTATATGATTATTCTGGAAAAAATAATTATGGTCTAAAGGCTCATAATTTATGGTGGGATTATATTTATAGTAAAAAACTTAAAGAAATTGTTATATCAGATGACAAAGAAAAGTTGACTTTTGAATATATTTATAATAAATATACTTTAAAAGAAATAAATATAGAACAGGCAAAAGAATTAATCAATATTTTAAAAAACAAATTTGAAAGTATAGTATATGAACACATAGAAGATGAAGTGAATAGATATCCGAATATTGTAGAATGGGATGTGGTTAATGAAACAGTTAATTTTCAATATTTTAAATATTATTTATATGATGAAAAATTACTCACTGACAATCAATTTTTAACTACTACAACAAAATATAATGAAAAGTATATTGAAAATGAAGAATACTATAATTTTATTAGTAATTGTTTTAATAAAGCAAGAGAATATAATAAAAATGCTAAAATGGTATTAAATGATGAAAAAATAAAAGGATATTTTAATAGTAGACCAGCAGAAGAAATAAAAACAATATTAAAAAGGATCAATAATAGTATAGATGCCTTCGGGATACAATGTCATATCAATAATAATTATAGTGTTAGCCCACAGAGTATATATAATCAAGTGAACCAAGTTATTAGAGAAACAAACGTAAAAGATATAATTATATCAGAGTACGATAATTATAAAAATGATAGACTAACAAAATATACTTCAGAAGAAAAAAATACGAAAGCAAATTATTTGCGTGATATGTTAATTATGGCATATAGTAATCCTAATATATCTGAATTTACAATGTGGGTATATTACTCAGATCATTTTTGTGACGAAGAGCGTAAAGCATACGAAGAAACAGTATATCCATGGTTGAATTACTCAGAAGAAGGAACAACAACTGAAGAAGGATATTCAACAAGGCTATACAAAGGAACATACACAGCAACAGTAACACTACCAAATGGAAAAACAAAGGATGTTGAATTTACAGTTTCAGATGACACATCAGACACAGTTGAGGTAATAATAGACAGTGAAATTACAGATGTAAAAATAAAACAACAACCATCAAAGATAAAATATTACAGAAATGATAATATAGATCTAACAGATGGAGTATTAGAAATATCATATGATGACGGAACAACTAAAGAGTTGGCAATGAATGATTCAAATATTAATATAGTAGGATTTGATAGCGGTGTATTAGGAAAACAAACAATAAAATTAAATTATAAAGGACATGAAATAACTTTTGAAATAGAAGTAGAAGAAAGTCAAGATAATTTAATAAAAACTAGCATTCAAAATATAGAAAATGGTAATATAAAACTAAAAAATAATTACAATTACATATCTAATAATATTGAAATACTAAATAGTTATAATTCTATTATTTCAAAAATAAATGAATTAAAACAGAACATAAAAAATATAGATAATTCAAAAATAAATGAATTATACAAATCTGAATTTGATTTAGCATCAAAAATTATAGATGAATATAATAAAAAAACAATAAATATATCAGAAGAAGATTTAAAAAATGTATTAAATAATATTACAGAATTGACATCAAACTATACAGAATTATATAAATACTATTTTAATAACGATACAATAGATAATGAACAAATAACAAATAACATTAATAAATTGATAGATATATATAATTATAATAAGGATATAGAATTGCAATTAGAACTTTACTATATTAATCAAGTAAAGGATATTTATAATAATAGCATTACTGGACAAAATAATTATGAAAATTACCTAAACAAACGAAGAATTCAAAACACATGCACAATAATATCAAAAATGCTAGAAAACAAAATAAAAGAAACAGCACAACAAGAAGCACAAAAAATAGGTATAGCATACAACATAGATCCAAGCACACTAACAAACAAAGACGTAATAGCACAAATAAAATTACCAAATAGTAAAAGCAGTATAGAAAGCAACCCAAACAATGAAAAATACACCTTTACAGAAAACGGAACTAAAAATATAACAATAAACATTAGAGGATACAAATACAATTATAATATTAAAGTAACCAACATAGACAAAACACCACCACAAATAACCGGAATAGAACAAAGCGGAAAATACAAAGAAAGTATAACACCACAAATAACAGACGAAAACCTATCAGAAGTAAAACTAATAAAAGACGGACAAGAAGTAGAAAACTACAAACAAAACACCGCAATAACACAAGAAGGAATATATCAACTAAAAGCAACAGACAAAGCAGGAAACGAAACAAGCATTAATTTCGTAATAGCATATCCAGAAGATGAAAAATACAAAATAGAAAACAACACAATAAAAAACATAAAAGGTGAAACATCAGTAGAAATATTAAAAGGAAAATTGCAAGTAGACGAAAAATATACAATAAAAAGAAAAGATACAGAAATACAAAATAGCGATAACATTGCAACAGGGGATATATTAGAAACAGAAAGTGGAAACAAATATACATTAATTGTACGTGGTGACATTAATAAAGATGGAAGTGTGGATATAAAGGATTTGGTTAAAATGAGAAGGTATTTGCTTTTAGGCAATAGTTTGGACGAGAGCGAAGTGATGGCTGCAGATACTAATTTGGATGGTAAAGAGATTAGCATAAAAGATTTGGTTAAAATGAGGATAATTTTATTGACTCAGTGATAAAATATTTGATATTACGAGAATGTACAGAAATATGTTTGTAATGGAAGTGAAAAAGCAACTCAGAGGTTTTTGAGGGGCTTTTTTGCTAATATATTTATTTTTTTACTTGTGAGGCCTTTTGTCGAATTTTATATTCTATTTACAATATTTGACAAATTTCGTGGTAAAAAGATGCTATTATATTTAAGGGGGAAAATTAAAACATGATAAAATTTATATGTATAGAAATTTTTGCTATTGTTTCAGTTAGCCTTATATTATTTTTATTAATATAAAAATAATAGTATAAGAAGATGCAAACTTGAAAAGATTTCATTATTGATAGATTTTATTTTGATTTTTATATTGAATGATATATTAAAACAAACAAATTTTTTGCAAAATATTGACAAAATAAAAAGAAAAATATATAATTTAAATGGCTAATAAAAACTAAATATTTTTCTTTTCTTTTACAAAAAATTCTTTTGTATATTTTCCTATATCTATATATAACATTAGAATTCACTTTTGTAAATAGAAAGAGCAAATGTCATAAAAACTTAATGAATTTGAAATATTTATGTAATAATTAGACTATTTACCAAAGATTGGAGGAAATGTACAATGGCAAAGAAAAAATTGAAAGTTATTGAAGAATCAAAAAATGGCAAAAATATTAAATTTCAAGATACCGAAAATAATAGAATAATGTCTGATAAAGAATTAATTAGAAGATTAAAAAACGGTAATTCATCATACAATAAAGATTATTGTATAAAGCATGACAAAAATGGAAAAGAATATATCGCCTCAAAACCTGATGGAAATAAAGAAAATAATTTAGGTTAAATTTGAAAAACATAAAAGATAGTGGTGAATTTTAAATGAATATATTTTTAGAATAAGGAGTTAACAAATGTTATTTAAAAATTACATATATGTAAATGAAGTATTATTAAAAAAATTATCTAAGCAATTAGAAATTGAAATGAGTTATGATATAGAAAAAACTAATCAAAAAAATAGAAAAGCAGGAATAGGGGGTTCAAGTTTTTCTATTGGTGGAGAAAATATACAAACCGATACAGAAAGTCTAAAAAAAGATAAATATGATTTAATAAGAATTTTTGAGAAAAAGACTCAGGAAGATGAAACAGGAATTATTTGCTTCGATTTTGATGATGCAGATCATATTTTTTCTGGACAGTTAATTCAGTTTACTGCCAAGATGATGAAGCCTAAAGGTGATGATGAAAATATAGAATTAGTAAATTCAATAAAGCAAAATCCATTTTTTACAGAGATTATAAAAGACAGTGTAGAAAAGGAAAATTCAAATGAACAAAAATTATTGGATTTTGTACTCAAACAAAATAATAATATTCCAATATATTTTTCAAATGACGAAAAGTACATTGTTGTATCAAGTATCAACATTGATATGTTGGATATTTCATATGAAGACTTTCAAGAATTGTACGGAGAAGAAGTAAAAGTTGTTTTGCTAGTTGATAGAAAATATTCAGAACAACAGGATGTTATTCTGATGGACATAATGAAAGATATACTTAAAATTGGAAGGGATTTAAGAAGGACGATGCCAAAACAGGAACAAGATAAATACATTATCAAAGATAAAGGCCCAGCGATAAAAGGCGAAATATTAGCAATGTACAATTAAAAATAGACAAAAAATATAAAACAGTTATAGCATAGCAATTTGAGGATGAAAGCCCAAAATCGCTATGCTTGTTTTATTTCCTGCAAAACTGTAACCCCAATAGTAAAAAACTTAAATATGTAAAAAACAAGATAAAATCATAATATTTTACTTAAAAATGAATAAAAAATGCAAAAAATAGAAAAATAATATTAAAAAGTGTTTACAATTTTAGAATTCTATAATATAATAAGGCAAGGAGGAATATATATGTTAATAGAATTTAGTGTTAAAAATTTTATGTCTATTAAAGACGAAATGACATTTAGTATGGTAGCAGGCATTGGCGATGAAAATCTAGAAAATGTTATAAAGAATAAAACAACTGGCGAAAATTATTTAAAGTCAGCAGCAATTTATGGTGCAAATGCATCTGGAAAAACAAATTTTATAAAAGCAATGACAGCAGCTATTTTAATGGTTAGAAAATCAAATTTGAGAAATATAAATGAGCCATTATTAGAAATGAAACCTTTTAAATTTGATTTAAAAACAATTAATAAGCCATGTGAATTTAAATTTATATTTATAAAAAATAATGTCAAATATATATATGGATTTTCAGCAGATGTTAACAGGATTTATACAGAATATTTATATCAATATTTATCTGCTAAACCAAGTTTGATTTTTGAAAGAAAAAATACAAATGAATATAAATTTACACAACAAGAACAAAACAAATTGCAAGAGCTAACAACTAAAAACACAGAAAAAAAATTATTTTTGTCAACAGCCACAGAATGGAATTACGAAAAAACCAAAGACGCATATATATGGTTTTCTGAAGATATAGACACATATAATGATTATATGAATGCTGGCGGTTATGTGTTTAATAAATTCGAGAATGATAAAGAAGGAAAGCTAAAAAAATTCACAATTAATCTATTAAAACAAGCAGATATACTTATCAAAGATTATAACTTTGAGGTTAAAGATATGAATCCTAGTAACATAGTAGCCTTTAATAACATTAGGATTCCAAATGAAAATATAGTACAAAAAGAAGTAAGAATAGCTACATTTCATGAAATAGAAAATGAAAATGGTAATAAAGAAAATTATGAATTAGAATTGCAAGAAGAATCATTAGGAACACAGAATTTATTTTTCCTTAGTCCTATTCTAAAGGAAGCTTTTGAAAAAGGAAAAATAATAATTGTAGATGAAATAGATAAAAGCTTGCATCCATTGTTGGTTGAATTTATAATAAAATTATTTCATAATAAAGAAATTAATAAAAATGACGCACAATTGATATTTAATACGCATGATACTAATTTATTATCATTGGACAATTTTAGGAGAGATCAGATATGGTTTACAGAGAAAGATCCGAAAAAAGGAAGTACAGAGATATATCCATTAGATGATTTTTCAGTAAGAAAAACTGAAAATGTACAAAAAGGATATTTAAACGGTAGATATGGTGCAATTCCTTTTTTGGTTACAGGTAATAGCTTATGGGAAGATTAGAACAGAGAAAAAGAAATAGTAATCAAAGAAAAATAAGATCAATTATTGCAATAGGATGTGAAGGAAAAAATAAAACTGAAACGATATATCTTAAAAATTTTTCTAGTAGAGAATGTATTATTAAATTCTCCACGGGAAGACATACAGATCCAGTAGGAATGGCAAATGATTTAATAGAGTTTATACGAAAGGAAGATATAAAAAAAGAATACGGAGACAAAATGTATCTTTTAATAGATACAGATATAAATCAAAATAAACAAGAACAAATAAATGAAGCAAAAGACATATGCAAACAAAATGATATTGAATTAATAACTTCAACACCTACATTTGAATATTGGTATATATTACATTATGGATATACATCAAAAAATTATCAAAGTAGTAAACAAGTAAAAAATGAAATGAAACTTATAATACCTAATTATTCTGAAAGTATGAATATATATCCAATAATAGAAAATAAAACAGATATTGCAATAGCAAATGCTAAGAAAATTGAAAAATATCATGAGGAAAATGGACAAAATATAGATAGTGAAGATGCTAATCCACATACAAGTGCATATAAAGTAATTGAAGGAATTAAAAAGAAAGTTGATAGTTGGGGGTGAAAACTTTGAAGGTTTTCTACTCCAATATTTTTATGCATTTTAAAAATATATCATTAAAACATCTGCATATATAATTTTAAGTACGTCAAGTGAAAAGTTAAATGCAATTCTGTAAAAGTAAACGCTATTTTGCCTTGCTTTTAAATTTTCAGTTATGCAAATGTTTTTGGTTTATAGATTATTGTTTGTTAACATTTTCTTTCATAAATACCTAGATTCCACCAAAAACATTTACAATATAATTATACCATAATTGCGTTATATTGTTCATTAAGAGCTATTGTAAGACTAAAATATACTAACTACATTATTAACTGCATTTACTTTTTCACTTATCGTTTTTTATATAATAATTTATGTTTTTTCTAAAATTTGACAAAATTTTTAAAAGAGTGTATTATAACTACAACAAGGAGAGATTTTTAATGGAAGAAAATATAGAATTGTGCTATTTCAGGTTAGAAAAAGACAAATACATAAGTGAGTATGATGCCAAAGAAAAAATTGTAGGGAAAGATTTTAATTTTAGTTCAAAATACAAAATTAAATATATTAATAAAAATTTGAAAATAGAAGAAAACAAAAAATATATACCAAATTTTTACAACATAAATACAAATAATATCTCCAATATAACAGCCGTTATAGGAAAAAATGGTTCTGGAAAAACAACATTATTAGATATGATAACAAAAATTTTATGTGTGGGACCTTTTAAAGAATATAACTTTATAATAGCTTTTATAAAAAACAATGAAATTTATGTTTATGCAAAAGAAGGTTTAATAAATAAAAAAATAGAACATGATTTTAAATTAATAACATTTGAAAATCAAAATATTAATGAAAGTATATGCAAAGATATGATAGAGAAAACAAGCATTGTTTTCTTTTCTAATATAGTCAATTCAAGAAATAAACAGATAAACAGTAGTATTATGAAAAATAATTTTTTTAATATATCAATAGAAGAAGATATTAATAAAGCATATATAGAGCCAGACATTGAACTCAATAGAAAATATGTAAATCAAAAATTTGTTGATCAAAGATTTATTGATAATAGAGTTAATAGAGAGATTAAAAATAAAATGACAGAAAGAAATATCAAATTTTTATCACAAAATAATTCTATATTAAAAGTAGAAAACATTTCTTTATATTTTAAATGTTATCAAAAATTAGGAGTATTTACTTCTTCATTAGATAAATTGAGATATTATAGAAAAAATAATCCAGTAAAAAGAAGTGATAATTATATAAAAAAATTAAACTATTCAGTAACTAAAAAAGAAAAAGAAATATACGAAGAAATAGAAAGAGAAATATTAGATTCACATAGTAATAGAAGAAAAACTGTTTTATACATAGCATATTTCATTTTAATAGATAAATTCTTTGAAGAACTATATAATAAAATAAATAATAATGACATAATTAATTTAATAAATAATGAGATAAAGAAAAAAGTAAAAAGAAGTAGAGCAATAGAGATGATTTACCAAGTTATAGGGGTAATAGAAAATATAGAAATAGATAAAATTAGAACAAGTTGTCAAAAAAACATTGATAGCAAAGATTCGATTCCTGATATTGTAAATGAATTTACAAATTTTTTACAAGAAATTTGTAAAAAATATAAACAAACACTAAAAAATCTAAACAATATAATAAGAAATACCAAAATAAAGGTAAATATACTTATGCCATATGGAAAAGGAGAAATACAAAACAGGAAAGTACTTCATCAAATATTGCCAATAATTTCAGTTCCAAATGAAGAAATAAAAACATTATATAAAATATTAAATTCAGACAATAATTTTATAGAAATATTTAATCTAGAATTTAAAGGTTTAAGCTCTGGACAACAAGCTCTTTTAAATATGTATTCAAGTTTTTATGATGTTTTAGATAAAATTGAAGATAAGAAAAATGTATTAGTATTAATGGATGAGCCAGAATTATATTTTCATCCAGAGTGGCAAAGAAAATATATATATTTTATAGTTGAATTTTTTAATACCTATTATAAAAACAAAAATGTTCAAATTATATTTACATCCAATTCACCATATGTATTATCAGATTTAAACAATTCGAGTGTTATTATGATGGAAAAGGAAGAAGAAAATAAAACATTTGCCGGAAATATAATGAATTTACTAATTGATAACTATTTTATGGAAGATACCATTGGAAAATTTGCAGAAGAAAAAATAAAAGGAATAGTAAATCGAGTAAAAAATAAGGAAATAAATAGTGATGATTTTAAAATAATTGATCAAATAGGAGAAGATGTAATAAGAAAAAATATAGAAGAGATGATAAAAAGATATGATAAAAATACAACCACTAAAAAATGATAAAATTGAAGAATATGGAAATGTTATAAAACAAAAAATTATAATAAAAAAAGTTGATATTGGCTATATAGAAAAAATAATGGATAGACACAGAATAAAAATAGTAGACAAAGAACAATTTATTAAAAAAGCAAATGAATTCATAGAAGAGAAAATAGAAAAGGATATAGATTTATTAATAAAAGGAAAGTTAGAAGAAATAATCAAAATATATAGGGCATATGTAAATAAATATCCAGAGTTATTTAAAGATGAAATAACTAGCAAAGAAACAAATGAACAGAAATTAATGAACTATATATTAAGAGATATATTTAATTATGATAAAATTATTTCAAATAAAGAAACAGGTATTGCTTATGAAATTTTAAGTTCACTTGGAGTTAAAGTTTGTCCATATTGTAATAGACAATATATACAAACAGCAATTAATGGGAATAAAAAAATTACAAGAGCAGATATTGACCACTTTTATCCTAAAACTATATACCCAATGTTTGCCTTATCAATTTTTAATTTTATTCCGGCTTGTGGTACGTGCAATAAGTTAAAAAGTTCCAAGAGTTTTACATTAAATAACAATTTATATCCATATAAAGAAGGAGTAGAAGAATTTAGAATTTTCTCATATGAGATTCCAGATTATAGTATAAAAATAGAAAGAAATATAGAAAATACTCAATATAAAAAATTTTTAAAAAATGTAGAAGAATTAAATCTAGAAGAAATATATAATAGTGGACATCAAGATGAAGTGAAAAGAATTGTAAATAGAAAAAAGTCATTTGTTGAAGCCAATATAGAACAATATAATAAACAAATGGGACTTGAAATTGAAAAAGATAAAATTAGGGACTATTTAGACTATTTATCAGAAGAACAGGTAAAAAGAACAGTATTAGGAAAATTAAAAAATGATATTATTGATGAACTATTAAAGGAATAATAAAACCTATAAAAAATTGAACTAACATTATTAAGTGTAAGTTAATATGCTGGTTCAATTTTTATATATTTTAAGCTTAATAATTGATGCAAAAAAGTAAAAAAATTTATGCTATTTTTTTGTGTTAAAAATATTGTCTAAAAATGATTTTTATGTTATATTGGAATTAGAAAAATAAGGGGGGAACATATGAAAAAAATAATAAGTATATCTTTAATAATCACAATAATAGGATTAATAACAATACCTTTAATTACAAATGCAAAAACATCAGATAAAGAAAAAGAACAATTCGCAAATGTTGTATTATTTGCATATTTTAAAGGTGATACAGAAGGAAGAGACTATTTAATAAACAATACACAAAACATGCTCGAAATGTATAACGGTACAGGAGAACTATCAGTAAAAGGATATTTAAATAAAATATCATATGGAAAATTCGAACTAAAAAATATATTTCCACAATATGATGGAAACAAAATAATCCCATATGAATTGCCATGTTCAATTGATGGCCTAGACAAAAATAATCTTGATTATACAATAATACATAGTTTAATTACATCAATTCCAGATATTAAAGACAAATTAGATTATAATAATGATGGATTTATAGACAATTTTTCTATAGTACTAAAAGGCGGATCCGAATCTGTTGAATCAAACTCAACATTAGTAAGCCACAAAAGTGATTATGGATCTGATGAATCTTGGTCAGGCAAAAGAATAGGAACATATAATATGCTAAATACATATTCAATAGGAAACAGCGGAGCAGGAGTAATAGCACATGAATTTATGCACTCATTAGGATATCCAGATTTATACACATCAGAAGCAGGATCATACCCTGTATATTCATGGGATATAATGGGACAAGTTAGTAAATATATGTCATATCCATTAGCATATTTAAGAATGAAATACACAAATTGGATAAATATAGATACCATAACAAAAAGTCAAACATTGAAACTTGACACACAAGATAATCCAAATGGTAACCAGGCATATATTTTAAAATCACCATTTAACGAATATGAATTATTTGTTGTTGAATTTAGAAAAAAATCAGCAGACATGGAACATATAGATAGGTCTATAGGACATTCTGGAATTATAGTTTACAGAGTAAATACAACTGTAACAGGACTAAGTAATAATAGAGGACAGACAGGTGTATATGTATTTAGAGAAGAATCAGGCAAAAAAGATGACTCAACATTAAGAAAAGAAATATATAATGCATCATATTCAAAAGAAACAGGTAAAACAACAATAGGCTCAAGTGATTTAAATGTAACAAAAGGAGCATTAACATTTAGTGATGGTACTAATTCAGGAATTGTTATAAGTAATATCTCAAATAGTGATGGTAACAATATGACATTTGATGTTACAATACCAGATGCAAAGGATTACGATACTTGGAAAAATACAAATTACAAAGATGAAACTGGAGTAGATGAATATACACCAAAAAATGCGGACATAATATCATATAAAAACAAAATTTACACTGTAAGTACAGGAAATAATAAAATATATACAAGTACATATGAGGGCTCAGAATGGAAAAATATAAATACCGCTAATATGGAAAATACAAATTATATAACAGGAGTTTCTTTGTTGAATCTTAACGAGGAATTGTATTTAATTACCTCATCATCGCCAAATATAAATTTATACAAATACAATAATGGATGGACAAAAGTAGCATCTTTACCAGATACAAACGGATCATATTCATACAAAGTATATAATGAAAAATTGTACATAACAAAAGTGGATGGAAGCAGTCATAAAGCAACATTGTATGAATTTAAAAATAATACTTTTTCTGAGATAGGAACATATTATGAAGGAAAAGCAAATGAGTTTGTAGGAATACCAAAAATAGAAGTAATAAATAATAATATATATGCAATATGTAGAAATAGCAATGGAAATATAAAAATACACCAATTAGAAAACAATAAATTTAAAGAAATAACAAGTAATTTAAATTCTAATCAATTTGATGTAGTTTCACTTAATAATAAAATTTATTTTGCATTAGGAAGTGATACTAATAATAAAACAATGAAAATGGTAGTATACGATGGAAATAACTTTGAAACTATAAATACTGATATTACATTTGGAGAACCTAAAATTACTGTATCACAAGGGAATTTATATGTATTAGTAACAGATTTAACAGGATCTGAAAAAGCAAAAGTGTATGCATATAATCAAAACAATAAAAAGTTTAAACAAGAAGGAATAGATGTGGATAATGCGGCTGCTTCTGGTAGTTTGAATTTAGCGTCAATAGATAATAAGATATATGTACAACTAAAAAGATCAACTGATGGAATAATTGTAGTAAAAGAAAAAGAAACGGTTAATAGTCTACTATGTAAACATTTAAACAAAACAACAATACCAGCAAAAGCAGCAACATGCACAGAAAAAGGAAACAACGAATATAAAATATGTGATGACTGCGGAAAAGTATTTAAAGCAGATGGAGTAACAGAAACAACAGTCGAAGCAGAAAAAACAAAAGCACTAGGACACGACTTTTCAATACCAAGAACAAATGAAACACAACATTGGAATGAATGTTCACGTTGTGGAATCGCAGACACGAAAATAAACCATATAGGAGAAGGTGACTACGGAAGAGATAGTACAAAACACTGGAAAGTATGTGGTTGTGGAACAAAAGTTGATGAAGAAGAACATAAAGCATCTGCTCCGGTAAAAGAAAATGAAAAACTAGCAACATGTACAGCAGACGGAAGCCATGATGAAGTAGTATATTGTTCTGTATGTGGCTATAAAATGTCAAGTACAAATAAAGTAGACAAAGCAACAGGACACACAGCGGGAGAACCAGTAAAAGAAAACGAAAAACCAGCAACATGTACAACAGAAGGAACATATGATGAAGTTATATATTGTAAAGTATGTAACAAAAAAATATCAAGTACACCAAAAACAACACCAGCAACAGGACACACACCTGGAGAACCAGTAAAAGAAAACATAGTACCAGCAACACATACAACAAAAGGAACTTATAATGAAGTAGTATATTGTAAAGTATGTAATGCAAAAATATCTACAACCCCAAAAGAAACACCAATGATACCACATGATGTTACAGATGTAGCGTGGTCAAGTGATGAAACAAACCATTGGAAAGAATGCGGATGTGGAACAAAAGTAGATGTTTCTGCTCATATTGCAGGAAAAAAAGTAAAAGAAAATATAGTACCAGCAACATGTACAGCAGACGGAAGCCATGATGAAGTTATATATTGCACTGTATGTAAAAAAGAAATGTCAAGAACAAAGAAAACGGACAAAGCAACAGGACATACAGAAGGAGAAACAGTAAAAGAGAATATAGTACCAGCAACATGTACAAAAGATGGTAGTCATGATGAAGTTGTTAAGTGTAAGACTTGTGGTGCTGAAATATCAAGAACAAAGAAAACAGATAAAGCAACAGGACATACACCAGGAGAAGCAGTAAAAGAAGACGAAGTACCAGCAACATGTACAACTGAAGGAAAATATAATGAAGTAGTATATTGTAAAACATGTAATGAAAAAATATCAAGTACACCAAAAACAATACCAGCAAAAGGACACACAGAAGGTGCAATTACTATTGAAAATGAAATAGAAGCAACAGTTAACAAAGAAGGAAGTTATGAAGAAGTTATCTATTGTTCTGAATGTAATAAAGAACTAAGTAGAACAAAGAAAACAACTCCTAAATTTGTATATGCAATAATAGAAGGTGCAGGATCAACCCATCAAAATAAAGATAACAACGAAATCACAATAAAATCAAATGGTAAATTTGATAAATTCCAAGGAATAAAAGTAGATGGAAATTTAGTTGACAAATCAAACTATACAACAAAATCAGGAAGTACAATTGTTACACTAAAAGCAGATTACTTAAATACATTATCAATTGGAAAACACAAAATAGCATTTGTTTATGACGATGGAGAAGTTGAAACTGAATTTGTAATTGCTGAAAGCAAAAAAACAGAAGATAATAAAAATACAGAGCAAGCAGAACAAGAAGAAAAAAATACATCAAAAGAAAATGATAAAACATCAACTACACCTAAAACAGGTGATTTAAGCCATATAACATTATGGCAAATTGGACTAGCCATTTCTGGAATTTTATTTGTTATAATATTAGGATGCAAAATAAAAGGTTCAAGAAAAAAAGGTCGCCATTAAAATTTATTATCGCTATAATTATTATACTTATAGCGATAATAACATTTTTAAAATTAAATAAAAACGGCAAAAATATAACTAACAAAGATACTTCAAATTATGATAATAATTCTTTAATAGGCACATTTTTATATGAAGAAAATAATACAATATATGAATTTAAAGAAGACGGAACAGGAAAAATGAGTTCTGGAAATTATAATTATGAGTATAAATATAAAGTTGATGGAAACATACTAGAAATTGACTTTTCAAAAGATGAAGTTCATGATGCTAAATATTCATTTGAATTAAAAGATGGAATATTAAAACTAACATCAAAAGAAGGAACAATATCTATTGGTGAAGAGTATATTTTAAAGAAGGAAAACAAATAAATTTTAGAAAACAGGAAGCACCAGGTATAATAGACTTGGTGCTTTATTGAAAAATGAGGCTAATAAGATGAAAAAAATAATACTAAATTTAATAATGATATTATGTATAGTTTCTTTTGCTTTCTTTGGTTATAAAATATATAATTATAAAAAAGAAGAAAAAAAACAAGAAGAAATAAGAGATAATTTAATAGAAAACGCTATAACAATAAGTACACAAGAAAATAATGAAACAGAAAATATCAATCCACATATGGAGATTAATTTCGATATATTAAAAAGTAAAAATAAAGATATTGTAGCATGGATATATAGCGAAGGAACACCAATTAATTATCCCATTGTGCAATCTAAAGATAATGATTATTATTTAAGAAGACTCTTAGATGGAACCTATAATCAGGGCGGAACAATTTTTATGGATTATATGAATAATAAGAATTTTGAAGATTACAATACTATTATATATGGACATAATATGAAAAATAATACTATGTTTGGAACATTGATAAATTATAAAAATCAAGAATATTTTAATGAACATCCGTATATATATTTATTTACTGAAAATAAGAAATATAAAATTGAATTATTTGCGGGATATGTAACATCAAGTAAAAATGATATATACAATTTTCCACAGAATATCAATACAAATGAAAAATTGATAAAAACAGCAAAGGAAAAATCAACATTTAAAAGTAATACTAATGTAATAAGTGAAGATAAAATAATAACATTTTCAACTTGTTCTTATGATTTTGAAGATGCAAGGTATGTACTTTTGGGAGTAGCAAAAGATTACTAACTCAGTAACAAAATTGTAATAAAACTGTAACATAAGCTTAATATAAAGAACATTTACAAAGAAAAACGAAAATGGTACAATATTAATATAAAAAGCAGAAATGTGTAAAAAATTAGTATTGGAGAGATGAAAAATGAGAAAAAATATTATATTAAGTATATTTATGATAATAACACTATTGGTAGCAAACATATCATTTGCAGCAGGAACACCAACTGCGGAATTAACAATAACAGCAAACAAAACCACAGTTACAAGCACTGACAAAACAATAGAAATAACAATTACATTAGGAAATATAAGTAATCTAGTTTCAACAGGAAGCAATATAGTTTTAGCATACGAGGGAACACTAGAATATGACTCAAATATGTTCGAAAAAGTAGAAGTAAAAGGCCAAAACGACTGGACTGCATCATATGAGCCAACCACTAAAAAAATATTAGGAGATACAACAAGTGCTAAAGCAAACACTGTAATTGCAAAATTAACATTTACTTTAAAAAACAGTGTAGCAAAAGATGCAACAGGAACTATTAAATTAAACAATATCAAATTAACAGATGAAACAAACGATTTTACTTTTAATAAAACTATTACTGTAACAAATAAAACCCAAAGTGAAGATCCAAAACAAGATAAATCAGAAAGTGACGAAAACAAAATACCTGATAACAACACAATAGATGATAAAAATTCAATAGATAAGGTTCAAAGCAAAGATAATAACACTGTAGATCCTAGCAAAGCAAAAGGCAGTCTTCCTAAAGCGGGTCTTAAAAATGTTATGATTTTGGCAGCATTAATTATTGTAATTTCTGGTGTATTTAGTTTTGCTAGATATAAAATGATTAAATTGAAATAATTTTTAAAACAACTCAGAATTTAATTTTGGGTTGTTTTTATAATCAACTTTTTGTGGTTATAAATATGTCAAAATTTTCTGAAATTTGACATATTTATAATAAATGCACATTATAACTACAACAGAAATAAAAATGGAAAATGAATAAAAAAAGGAGCAAAATAACCATAATTTATAAAAGGTGGCTATTATTTATTTTTAATATTTTTATTCATAAAAAATTTTTTAGAGGATTGACAATAATAAAATACTATCATATAATAAAATTATTCCCAAAGAAGCTCGAAAATACTCCCTTTTATGGTTGGTGAAAATCAATGAAGAATACAAAAAAAGTATTCTGCATACTATTGGGGCTGCAGAGGAAGAAAAGTACATTCAAAATTTAATACTATATCATATCAAATGCTGTAACATCACAATAGCGGATAATACTGTATAACACAAGGAAATAATCGGACACAAATATAACTAAAATATCAAATATATTTTATTGTAGAAATATTTGTAACTAATTATGTGACTAATATTGCATATACTAAGGGAGTTATTCGTATGTCCGGCAATAAGTTTAATTAGAAAACCACAAATAAGCTGTTCACTTTCAAAAGATTAGGACAAGGGAGACTTTTTATCTCTTTGATAAGAAGGCTAATCTAAAAAAAGGAGGTGAAATTATTATGAAAATCTCAAAACAGATAGCAAATTTATTATTTTTGACTATATGTGTATGTTTCATAATGCGAATTGGGAAAATTTGTGGGTTTAGTGAAGAAATTTTAAAAGAAGTAATTAAATACTTAATTACTGGTTTTTTTAGTTTTGAGGTTATAATCAAATTACATTTTTCCATTATTAAAAAAGGGAAAAAAGTGATTATGAATATTGATTTCTTTACTAAAGCTAATTAAACTTTTTTTGTTATAAATAGATTTGAAAGAATCTACTTATAAGAGAAAAAGGAGAAAATAATGAATTTTAAAGGATGTTCACTATATAAAATAAAAAGAAAAAGAGATTTATACAATAAATTAGGATTTAATAAAGAGACTAAAAATAATATTAAAAACAAATACAAAATATGTATCGAAGATAAAAGACTATTAGAAAAACCAAGAGGAAATATAAAAAACATTCAAAGTATAATATTGAATAAATTATATGAACTAGAATATCCAGAATATTTATTTTCAGGAGTTAAACGGTAAAAGTGCAAAAGAAAATGCTTTATTTCATAAGGATGCATTATATATGCAAAAATTAGATTTAAGTAAATTCTTTCCAAATACACATAGAGAAAAAATTTACAATTTTTTCTTAAAAAAACTAAAAATGAAACCAGATGTAGCTAAATTAATAACAGATTTTACAACAGTTAATTTTAAAGATAGCTTTAATGTCATTGAGACAGGCGTCAATGATTTTGTTAAAAATAAAAAGATTAGAAATGTTAATCATTTACCATCTGGGACACCAACAAGCCAAATATTAGCATATTTAGCAAATGTTGACATGTATGATGAAATAATTAAATTTACCAATAGTCAAAACTTGAAATGCTCTTTTTATGTTGATGATATAACAATATCATCCCAGAATCCAATATATAGTAATCAAATTGAGAGAATAAAAAATATTATATCAAAACATGGACATAAATTAAATGTTAAAAAAACCATAAAATATGGTCCAAAAGAATTTAAAAAAGTAACTGGATATGTAATATCACCAGAACATCAATTAGTTATACCAAATAAAACAAGATATAAAATTAAAAAGAGTATAAGAAATTGTAAAAAAAATAAAAGAATAAGTAGAAACATAAAGAATTCTATTTTAGGTTCTATAAATTTTGCAAATACATCCGTAAAAGGGGGTTATGATAACTTGGATAGGAAATTGAAGAATTTAAATTTTAAATAAAATATATTTAATAGTATCTAAGAAGAGGGTATAATAAAAGATAAATTATACAGATATTTTTGATATGAGAAATACAAACTTTGATTTTTATATAGATAAGGAGAAAAAACATGGAAAATAAAATTAAAATATTAAGGGGTGTAAAAATGTTTTGCTCAATATGTGAAGAAGAACACAATGTAGAATTAATAGAAGAAGAAAGAAAAATAGAAATAAAAGGCAAAATAGTAAAACATAAAGAAAAAATGTATAGATGTAATAAATACAATAAAGAAAATACTTTTGAAACTGGAGAAATATGGAATGAAAATTTGATTAATAGTTATAAAGCATATTATTTATGTAAAAGTTTATAAGATATATGACAAAATATACAAAATTTATAAAATAATTATAGGAAAAACTATAATTATTTTTTCTATATAAGGATGTTATGCAATTTTTTCTAATATATAAAATTATGATACACGCAAAAACTGCTTTATAAGTTTTATTATGTAGAAGATTTGAAAAAAATATTTTCCAAAATTTGACAAATTTCCAATAAAGGTATATTATAAGTACAACAAAAATAAAAAAGGGGAAATAAAAAATGGATAAAAAGGGGAGCAAAATAGCAATATGGGGAATTGGCATAATACTATTAATAACAATTATAAACGCACTAACATCAAATAAAAATAGCAAAAATAATACAGTAGAAGCAAACACAACAATAAATGCAACAAAAAATAGTGTATACAATTCAAGTATAACTAACACAACAAATTCAAAAAATGAAGTAAACACAAACAATACAACCAATACTGAAAATAACATAAGTCAAAGTACAACACAAGAAGAAAATGATAATCAAAATCAGACTGCTACTCAGGGAACAAATAAAAGTCAACAGCCACAGACTGCTACAAACAGTAAAAGTACAAATCCACAAAGTAGTAGCACAGGAACAACTACAACAAAAAGCAGTACATCTACATCAAAAAGTAGTACTTCGACAACAACTAAGAAAAAAGTTAATACATCGACTTCAACAACATCAAATGATAATAGTAGAACTGTATATGTAACACCAACAGGAAAAAGATATCACTATATATCAACTTGTGGTGGAAAAAATTCAACAGCATCTACTTTAAATAAAGCAAAAGCAAGAGGTTTAACGCCTTGTCAGAAATGTGCTCAATAATTATATTTATAATAAAAAGAGTTAATTACATACAGTGAATGTAAAAATAAATAATAACCATAATTTATAAAAAGTGGCTATTATTTATTTTTAATATTTTTATTCAATTTCTTGACAACTATCAATTGATAGTTTATAATAAATTCAGGTGATAATATGTCAAACAAAATATGTTCAAAAAAACAAGAAATAGAAAAATTCTTAGAAGAATTAAAAAACATAATAAATAGTAAAGAATTCAATATAAATACAGACTTAGATATACTAATGAAAAAATCGACAGAACGGAATAGATGATCCATTTACAACACAAAATACATTAATATCATTAAATTTCGATAGATACGACATAAAAGACGCACTATTAAACTTAAAGACAAAGGAATATCTAGAAACATTAATAGATAATAAAAATAGTAATTTACCATATTTTTATGCATTTATAAAAGAAATAGATAAAAGAAATGTATATATAAAGGTTAAGATAAGAAGCAAAGAGAATCATAAAATTTTTTGTGTATCATTTCATTTTGCAAGATATTCAATCAATAAATTACCATATGCGAATTAGGAGGTAAGTATTATGGAAAAATTAATAGAAAAGATTAAAGTAAATTGTCCGATATGTAACAAAGAGCATTTTGTAGAAAAAAGAAAAAGAACAAACAAAATAAAAATAAAAGACAAAGTAATTGAATACGAAGAAATATATTTACAATGTCCACAAACAAATGAAGAAGAAAATGAGTATGTAAATGCAGAAATAATGGATGAAAATCTGCAAAATGCAAGAGATGCATATAGATTTCAAAACAATCTATTAACCTCAAAAGAAATAAAGCAAATAAGAAATAAATACAAAATAACACAACTAGAAATGGCTAAACTTCTTGGAGTAGGAGATGTAACAGTAACAAGATACGAAACAAAGCAAATACAAGACGAAGCACACGACAAAATAATGAGATTAATAGATGAGAATGCACTAATAGCATTGGAATATTTAGAAAAAAACAAAGAAAGATTTCAAAAAGAAGAAAGATACGAAACAATAGAAAACAATATAAAAACTGTAATAGTTAAAGAAACACTTAACTACTTAAACGAGCAAGAAATAGAGGCTAAATATGTGAACTTTTTAGAAAAAAATACTGAAAATGGAAACACATCATTAGAAATAAATAAAACAGAAGCAATAATAAATTATATTTCACAAAATTATCCTCATTTATATAAAGTGAAATTAATGAAATTATTATGGTATATAGATTCAATTGCATACAAAGAAAATAAAAAAAGTCTAACAGGATTAGTATACACACACCAAAAGATGGGAGCATTACCAATTGCATATGACGAACTTTTGAAATTACCATCAATAAAAGTAGAAGAAGAGATAATAGATAAAGAAAATTATTCTGTTTGTTATCATATATTACCAAATGAAAATTACAAATTAAAAGTAAAACTAACAGAAAGTGAAAAAGAGATTTGTAATAGGGTAATAAACAAGTTTAAGAATTTTACGACTAAAGAATTAATTAACTATATGCATAATGAAAAAGCATATACAGATACTAAACCAAACGAAGTTATAGATTTCAGTTATGCAAAATTTGTGGAGATATAATTGCAGTACAAAAAATAAAAGCAAAAACTAATTATAAAAAATCTATAATTAGTTTTTTTCTATAATTAAAAACAAAAAAACAAAAAAGTGAAAAAATTATAAAAAAACAAAATATCACAAAAACTCTTTACATTTTGCCAAAAAAAATATAAGATATATAGGTAAAAAAATAAAAAAGAGGAGCCCAAAATGGAAGAAGAAATAAAACAAAGCCAAAAAGGAAAACACTCAGAAAGCAAAAAAGAAAACAAAAAACAAAAAAGCAAAAAAGGAAAAATAATCAAAATAATACTATTAACCATAATAGTACTAATTATAATAGCAGCAATAGTAGCAGGAACATTTATACACGGAAAACTATCAAAGATAAACTTTCAAGAAATAGACGAAAACAATATAGGAATAAACGAAAACATGTATAACGAAACAGAAGGACTAACACAAAAAGAATACGACCAAGTAATAAACATCATGTTATTAGGATCAGATTCAAAAAATATGGACGATACATATGCAGGAAATAGTGATGCAATGATAATAATATCTATTAACCAAAAATACAAAAGTATAAAATTAATAAGCATCCCAAGAGACACTGCCGCAAATATAGAAGGTATGGACCATAGGTATAAAATAAATACTGCATTTGCAACAGGAAAAGAAGAATTAGCATTAAAAACAGTAAATACAACATTTGGACTAAATTTAAAAGAATACGTAACAATAAATATATCTTCAATGTATGACATAATAAATGAATTAGGCGGAGTTGAAGTAAATGTTACACAAGATGAAATGAAATGGGTAAATGAGTATGTAGATATGTTCTATAAATTTTCAGGAAAGCCAACGCAAAAACTTACAACATATGGAAAAGTAACACTTACAGGAGAACAGGCAGCATCTTATGTAAAAGAAAGAATGTCAGGAACAAATAAAAAAGACGGTGAACATGGAGACTATGGAAGAACAAGAAGACAAAGAGATGTCTTTATATCTATGATGAACAAAATAGCAAGTAAAGACCCAAAAGAAATTTCAAGAATTGTGGACCTAATATTAAGCCAAGTAACAACAAATATTGATGTTTCAAAATATACAACAATGTTACCAAACTTTATATCAAATAAAGATGAATACTTAAATAACATTACATCAGTAATGCTACCTGCATTAGACTACAGTAATGAAATATTTGAAAACGGTGCATATTTATATGTCACAGATACTGAAAAAGCAAAACAAGACTTTATAAAATACATGTATCAAATGTAACAATATATTTTTTTTAAGAACAAATAAAATCAAAAAAATTACAATAAAAAAACATAAATTTTTATAAACACTTGATACAAAAATTCAGGTATGATAAAATAAGAGATATCAAAAAATAAAAGGAGAAAAACATGGGAGAAGAAATTGATTTAAAAGAATTACTAACATTATTTTGGAACAAAAAAACACAGATAATATTAATAGTATTAATATTTATACTACTTGGAGTTATTTACACAACAGGGTTTGTAAAACCTAAATACACGTCATCAACAACACTTTTATTAGCAACAGGAAACACATCAAGCAAAACTAATACAATAACAACAACAGATGTAACATTAAACTCAAAATTAGTATCAACATATAGTGCACTTGTACAAAGCAAAAGCATTATAAGAGAAGTTATTTCTAATGTTGGAATAAACATAAGTGAAGAAGAATTAAAAAACAACATAACAGTAACACAAGAAAAAGATACAGAAATAATAAAAATATCTGTATCAAACGAAAATGCAACATCTGCAGCAAAATTAGCAAATGAAACAGCAAAAGTGTTTATGAAAAAAATAACAGAATTATATAACATAAACAATATCCAAATAGTTGATGAAGCAGAAGTTACATCTGCTCCATCAAATATCAATCATCCAAAAGATATAATGATATTTGCATTTATAGGAATTGTAGTTGCAGTTGGTTATGTATTAGTTGCAAATATGTTAGATACAACAATAAAAACAGCAGAAGAAGTTGAAAAACAATTTAAAGTGCCAGTTCTTGCAAGCATACCATTATATAATTTTGAACCTGCTAAAAGCAAAGGAGGAAAGAAAAAATAATGAAATTAAAAAAAGAATTAATAACACAAAGAGATCCAAAATCACCTGTATCAGAAGTATTTAGAACATTAAGAACAAACATACAATTTATGAGCACAAACAAAAAATTAAAAACTCTTTTGATAACATCAACATTTCCAAGTGAAGGAAAAAGTTGGGTAGCATCAAATTTAGCAGTAACTTTTGCACAAGCAGGAAACAAAGTAATATTAATAGATGCAGACATGAGAAAAGGAAGACAATACACAATATTTGGAGCATCACCACGCCCAGGACTTTCTAATTATTTATCAGGTATAGACGTAAAAGAAGGACAAGAACCAGATGTAATTAAGTATTTACAAAAAACTGAAATTGAAAATTTATTATTAATGTCAGCAGGAAATGTACCACCAAATCCATCAGAACTATTAGTTTCGCCACAAATGAATAAATTACTAGAAGACCTAAAACAGGCTTGCGATGTAATAGTAATAGATGGAACACCTTGTGAATTAGTTACAGACTCAGTTATTTTGTCAAGAATAGTTGATTCAACAGTTATAGTAACAGCACATAAAGAAACAAGAAAAGATAACTTAGAAAGAGTAATAAAAAATATTCAAAATGTTGGAGGACATTTAGCAGGAGTAGTAATAAATAAAATGCCTGTATCAATAAAAAAATACAACGAAAATTACTATTATGCATCAACATCTGGATCTACTTTACCATCAGAAAGTAGAAGAGAAATAAAAGATAAAACATATAATGTTTTAAAACAAAATAATGAAAATTATAAAAATGAAATATTTAAACAAAATCAAAATAATATAGACAATATGGATGAAAATAGAAGTAATATAGAAGAAAGCATGGAAAAACCAAGTTTCTTAAATAATAATTCAAATGATAATGTGAATAAATCACAAGAAATATTACAACAGATAAATTCATATTTGGACAATGAAAAGAAAAATTTAAACTAGGAAGAAGAGGGAGAACAACAAATGATAGACTTTCATTCACATATAATACCAAACATAGATGATGGATCTAGAAGCATAGAAGAAACATTTAATCTATTAAAAGAAGCAAAAGAAGCAGGATTTGAGGGGATAGTATTAACATCACATTATATAGAAAATTATTATCAAACTGATGTACCAGAAAGAGATATGTGGGTAAAGGCAATTAGTGAAAACTTAGGAGCCAAAGGAATAGATATAGATTTATATTTAGGAAACGAAGTGTATATGACAGAGAATATGATGCAATTACTTATAGATGGAAAAGCATCAACTATTAATAATAGTTGTTATGTTTTATTTGAAATGCCATTAAATGCTGAACCAATGAACATGTATGATGTTATATATTCTTTGCAAGAAAATAAACTAATACCAGTATTAGCACATCCAGAAAGATATTCTTTTATCCAGAAAGAACCAGAACTTGTATATGACCTAATTCAAAAGGGAGTATTAATGCAAGCAAATTATGGAAGCATTTTAGGACAATATGGAAAAAATGCACAATTTATAGTAACAAAATTCTTTGAAAATAATATGATTCACTTTTTGGGAAGTGATGTACATAGACAAAATACTGTATATAAAGTGATTCCACAAGCATTAAAAGAAATAGAAGAAATAGTGGGAGCAAGCAAACTTGAGGAACTTACAACAAAAAATCCAAAACTTGCATTACAAAACAAAAGGATAGATATAGTAGAGCCTGAAGAATTTAAATTGACATTAAAAGAAAGAATTAAAATATTAATAAGCGAGTATTTAAAAAAATAAAAATATATTGGAGCCACTTATAATCAAATTTACTAAAGATTAAATACAAGAATTTGATTAAAGTGGCAAAAAATTATAATATATTGAAGGGAGATTTTTAACATGAGAAAATATTTTGGAACAGATGGTATAAGAAGAATTGCAAACACAGAACTTACACCAGAGTTAGTATATAAAGTAGCAAAGGCAGGAGCATATGTGTTATCAAAACATACAGATCATACACCTACAATTTTAATAGGAAGAGATACAAGAATTTCAGGAACACTTATAGAAAGTGCTATGGTAGCAGGATTTTTAAGTTATGGAGCAAATGTAAAATTATTAGGAGTTATCCCAACACCAGCGGTTGCATACCTAACAAGAAAATTGCAAGCAGATGCAAGTGTTGTTATATCAGCATCACACAACACATTTGAATTTAATGGAATAAAATACTTTAGTAACAAAGGTATGAAAATACCAGACAGTCTTGAAGAAGAAATAGAAGAAGTAATGGACTCTGGAAAAATTGATGAACTTACTGCAGTAAGTAGCAAAATAGGCGTTTCTGAGTATAGACAAGATTTATTAGATGAATATGTTTACTTTTTTAGAAAAAATTTTGATGACAATTTTGACAAATTAAATAGAGATGACTTTGTTGTTGGTATAGATACTGCAAATGGTGCAACATCAGTAGTTGCAGAAAAAGTATTTAAAGCATTAGGAATTAAATATAAAATAATACATAATCATCCAGACGGAATCAACATAAATGATAATTGTGGTTCAACACATTTAGACTCTTTGAAAAAATTTGTTGTAGAAAACAAATTAAGTCTAGGTGTAGCATATGATGGTGATGGAGACAGATGCTTAGCAGTTGACGAAAAAGGTAACGAAATAGATGGTGACATGATAATGGCCGTTGTTTCAAATTATCTAAGAAAAAAAGGAAAACTTGCAAAAGATACAGTTGTAGCAACAGTTATGAGTAACCTTGGATTACATAAATATGCAAGAGATAATGGATTAGAACTTGTTCAAACAAAAGTTGGAGACAGATATGTATTAGAAGAAATGCTTAAAGATGGATATAACCTAGGTGGGGAACAATCTGGACACGTAATTTTATTAGATTACAACCCAACAGGTGATGGAATTTTAACATCATTAATGTTAATCCAAGCAATATTGGAAGAAAATGAAAATGCTTCAAAAATGGCAGAAATTATTAAATTGTATCCACAAGTTTTAATAAATGCAAAAGTAAATTCAGATAAGAAATATGATTATGATAAAGATGATGAAATTAAATCTGCAATAGAAAAACTTGAAAAAGAATTTGCTGGAAATGGTAGAGTTTTAATTAGACCTTCTGGAACAGAACCTTTAGTTAGAGTTATGATAGAAGGGGAAGACCAAGAATATATAACTAAAAAGGCAAAAGAAATTGCTAATTTGATTGAAGAAAAATTGAAATAGTAAAAATTTATGCAAACTACTTGAATTATGAAAAAAATGTGATATAATAATATACAAATTAAAATAAAAAAAACAAAAGTAAGGACAATACAAATTATACAATATCTTTTAGAGAGCCAATGGTTGGTGAAAATTGGTAAGTAAAAATAATTTGTTATCACCTAACTGTTTTTGAACTGAACAAATTAATTGTGTTGTAAAAAATATGACACAGCAAAAAAGTAAGTTTAAACGTAAATCTGCGTTAAAGATAAATAAGAGAATAATGTAAAACAAATTAGAAAATATAAATAAAAGTGGAACATTATTAAGATAGGTGGTACCGCGGAAAAGGCTATTTCGTCCTAGTAAAAACTAGGATAGAAGTAGCCTTTTAAAATGTCCAAAAAAAGATAAAATAAAAAAGGAGGAATTTTTATGTACAAAAAAGTAGAATTAAAAGACGGCTTTGTAGGAATGGAAAGAGAAGTCGCAGAAAACTGGAAGAAAAAAGACATAATCAAGAAAAACTTTGACATGAACAAAGGAAAAAGATATTTCACATTTTATGATGGACCACCAACAGCAAACGGAAAACCACACGTTGGACACATCGAAACAAGAGTTATGAAAGACATAATACCAAGATATAAAGTTATGAAAGGATATCAAGTTATAAGAAAAGCTGGATGGGATACACATGGGCTACCAGTTGAACTTGAAATTGAGAAAAAACTTGGAATTTCTGGAAAACAACAAATCGAAGAATATGGTGTTGAAAAATTTGTAAAAGAATGTAAAGAAAGCGTTTTCACATATGTTCATATGTGGGAAGAAATGACAAACAAAGTTGGATATTGGGTTGATATGGAACATCCATATGTAACATACCACAATGACTACATCGAATCAGTTTGGTGGGCATTAAGCCAATTATGGAAAAAAGGCCTTTTATATGAAGGACACAAAGTTATGCCATATTGTCCAAGATGTGGAACAGCGTTATCTTCACACGAAGTTGCACAAGGTTACAAAGACGTTAAAGATTTAACATGTATTGCTAAATTCAAAGTTCTAGAAGGTCAAAATATAGGAAATGAAGCAATTGAACCAAACACATATATATTAGCTTGGACAACAACTCCATGGACATTGCCATCAAACTTAGCATTATGTGTAAACAAATCATATACATATGCAGAAATAAAAGCAAATATTGGAACAGACGAAGAACCAGTATATGAAAACTACATCTTAGCAAAAGATTTAATTGAATCAGTATTAAAAGAAACTCCATATGAAATAATTAAAGAATTCAAAGGTGAAGAATTATTAGGAGTAAAATATGAACAATTAATGCCATTTGCTAAAGTTGATGGAAAAGCATTTGAAGTAATCCATGGTGATTATGTAACATTAACAGATGGTACTGGAATCGTTCATATTGCACCAGCATATGGTGAAGACGATAGCTTAGTAGCAAAACAAAATGGAATAACATTTATAAACTTAGTAGATAAATCAGGAAAATTCGTACCAGAAGTTGAACCTTGGGCAGGTAGATTTGTTAGAGACTGTAACGAAGATATTTGTAAATGGTTAGCAGACGAAAACAAATTATTCAGCAAAGAAAAACACATGCACTCATATCCACATTGTTGGAGATGTGACACACCATTACTTTACTATCCAAAAGAAAGTTGGTTTGTTGCAATGAGCAAACTAAGAGACGAATTAGTTGCAAATAACAACAAAGTAAACTGGTATCCAGACACAATTAGAACAGGAAGATTTGGAAAATTCCTAGAAAATGTAATTGACTGGGGAATTTCAAGAGACAGATATTGGGGAACACCACTTCCAATTTGGACATGTGAAGACGAAAACTGTGGACATCAAGAATGTATTGGAAGTATTGCAGAATTAAAAGAAAAAGCAATAGACTGTCCAGATGATATAGAATTACACAAACCATATATTGATAATGTACATTTAAAATGCCCAAAATGTGGTAAAGAAATGAAGAGAGCAAAAGAAGTTATAGACTGTTGGTTTGACTCAGGTTCAATGCCTTTTGCACAATGGCATTACCCATTCGAAAATAAAGAAATGTTTGACAACAACTTCCCAGCAGGATTCATTTCAGAAGCAATTGACCAAACTAGAGGATGGTTCTACACATTAACAGCATTAGGAACAGCATTATTTGGAAGAACACCATTTGAAAACTGTATCGTTTTAGGACATGTTCTAGACGAGCACGGACAAAAAATGTCAAAATCAAAGAAAAACGGTGTAGACCCAATGGTATTATTAGACTCAGTTGGAGCAGATGCAACAAGATGGCACTTCTATACATGTAGTGCACCATGGCTACCAACAAGACTTAGTCTAAACAATGTACAAGAAACACAAAGAGGATTTTTAAGCACATTATGGAATGTATACTCATTCTACGTTCTATATGCAGAAATAGACCAATTCAACCCATTAAAATACAGTGACTTCAAAGTTACAAACATAATGGATAAATGGATAATTTCAAAATTAAATACATTAGTAAAAGAAGTAGACGAAAAATTATCACAATATGATATAACAAGTGCAGCACTTCAAATTGAAAGCTTTACAGACGAACTTTCAAACTGGTATGTACGTAGAAACAGAGAAAGATTCTGGAGTCAAGAATTAACAGACGACAAAATCGGAGCATATGTAACACTATATAAAGTTCTAGTAACACTATGCAAAGTAGCAGCACCATTTGTACCATTTATGACAGACGAAATTTATCAAAACTTAGTTGTAGGATTAGACGAAAAAGCACCAGAAAGCATCCACTTATGCTTATGGCCAGAATATGACGAAGCAGCAGTTGATTCTAACCTAGAAAGAGAAATGGACTTAGCATATACAATAGTAAAACTAGGAAGAAGTGCAAGAAACTCTGTAAACATCAAAAACAGACAACCATTGTCAGAAATGCTAATATCTGTAAACACACTACCTGAATACTATTCAGACATAGTAAAAGAAGAATTAAATGTTAAAAAAGTAGAACTAGGAGCAGAGATGTCAGACTACGTAAACTTTGAAATCAAGCCAAATCTACCAGTTTTAGGAAAAGAATATGGAAGATTAATTCCTAGAATAAAACAAGAAATTGCTAAGAAAAATCAAATGGACTTAGCAAACACAGTAAAAAACGGTGGAGTAGAATACATCGAAATAGACGATACACAAATTGCATTAAATTCAGAAAACCTACTAATCACAATGAATGGTAAAGACGGATTTGCATTTGCAGGTGAAGGCGAAATAGGTGTTGTATTAGACACACATATCACACAAGAATTAAAAGAAGAAGGATATGTAAGAGAGGTATTATCAAAAGTTCAAAACATGAGAAAAGACAAAGGTTTTGAAGTTTTAGATAAGATAAATCTTTATGTATCTGGAAATGAAATGCTTGAAAATGTTATCAAACAAAATGCTGAATTGATTAAACATGATACTTTGGCATTGGATATTGTTTATGATGCTGAAAGAGCTGATTATACAGAAACTAATATTAACGGTGAAAACTTGAAATTAGATGTTGAAGTTGTATGTAAAATATAGTATAATTATATATAGATACTTTTAGTTACCCAAAAAGGTTATTAAATCTTGGAGGGTAAAGCCTCCAAGTAGTATAAGGAGGATTATATGACATTATTGAAACTATTTAACGAAAAACTTAAAGAACTTCCAGCTATTTCACGGAAATTAGAAGAAATAATAATTATGGCAAAATGGACTGATGAAAAAAAGAACCAGGCAATTGCAATTATTGATCAAATTAAAAAGGTTGGATCAATTGAAAGTGTAAGATACATGCAACCGTATAATTATATAATAGCAGTTCCATTAAATATCACTCTTTCTCCAAGAGAATGTGGCATAGATAATGATACATTTGGAATGGAAAATATAATGAAAGCTAATGACTACATTAAAGAGTTGTTGGCTGATATAAATAATATATCTGAAGATGTGAAATTTTCTTTTGCAGGCCATGATTATGAAAGTAAAGAAAAAAAATGTGAATTTTCTATCAGGTGGGAGTTCTAGCAAAAATAAATAGACTCTATGTTAATTAATATAGGGTCTATTTATTTTTTATATTTGTATTGATATTTAATAAATATTATGATATACTGGATACCATAGAGAAATATATACATATAAATAAAACTACAAATGCATATAAGAGTGATATAAATTTCAAAACAATATAATTTTATAAAAATGGAAAGGAGGATAAAATTGATAAATAATAGTGAATTAGAAATAAAGAATAATGCGGTTAACCATAAAAACAATTCCTTGAATAGATTAGATTTGTCATTTTTAAAACATATAGAATTAAAAGAATATAAACAAAGTGATTTGTTAGCATATTGGATTAATGATTTTTCAGAATATCATGATGAAGAAAAAACATTTGATACTACTAAAATGAAAACATTTAAAAGAGGGGATATTATAAAGGTTAATCTTGGATATAATATTGGTAATGAACTAGGAGGCCTTCATTATTGTGTAGTAATTAATAAATTTGATAATCCTTTTAATGGTACACTAAATGTTATTCCTTTAACATCAAAAAAAGAAAATAAAAGATATCATAAATCATGTGTTAGTTTAGGAAGTGAACTTTACAATATATTGTCTACCAATATAGAAAGAGAAAACAATAAACTTAATAACTTATTAAACGAACTTGATAAATTAGATAATATACCAGAAGATTTTCCAAAAGCTATATTAAAACAAATGAAATATTTAGAAAAATTAGGAAATGAAATAAATAAGTTGAAAATTGACAGTATTGCCTTGATTACACAAATAACAACTATTAGCAAACAACGAATATATAACGATATAATTTTAAGAAAAGTTCGTTTATCAGCAAATAGTTTAAATGTAATAGATAAAAAAATAAATTATTATTTTACTAATCAAAAAGAACCAATATGAAAGATAGGAGAACCGTATCGGTTCTCCTAAAGTCTTCTGACGCCCGTATTATTGTTTGCACAATAATAGGGAAAGTTATTAAACATATTTTAACATGTATATTTAATGTTGTCAAGTTTGACTTAATTATATTTTATTAAAATTATAAAAAAATATACCTAAAATATGGTACATTTTATTTTATTATATTGTGTGAAAAATATCTTTTTTATTTCGCACCAATTGTAACACTACATGTAAATTTGTTTTATGAAAATTATTCTTCTGAAACTTTGAATTGTAACAATAAATCTAAAAAGAGGAATAAATTTTAAATTAAATCATTGCAATATTTGTTTTTTTATAGTATTATAAACAAAAATAACAAAGAATATAGGGGGATATATATGGAAAAAGAAAAAAACATTGAAACAAAGCAATTAACAGAAAAACAAAAACTATTATCATATTTTTTTACATACTCGTTTTTGGGATGGATATTAGAAACAGTCTTTTGTGTACTAACATTGGGAGTATTTAACAAAAGAGGATTTTTATATGGACCAGTTTGTCCAATATACGGATTTGGAGCAATAATTTTAATAGAAAGTTTGAAAAAAATAAAAACAAATACAGTAGGAAAGTTTTTTATTTCTATGATAGCATTTACCATATTTGAATATGTAGTATCTGTGGTATTGGAAAGTTTATTTGGTTTAAGATGGTGGGACTACACAGGCGAACCATTTAATTTTCAAGGGAGAATAAGCCTTGCTTATTCAATTGCTTGGGGGATAATAGGAACTATTTTTGTTGAAAAAATTCATCCTTTTGTAAAGAAACAACTTGAAAAGATTACAACCAAAATTCCTCATAAAGTTCAAATTTGTTTATTAATTTTATTTTTAGCAATTATTATAATTGACTTTATGATGTCTATAACTAGGTATTCAATTGCTTTGTATTAATATATAAAAAAGTCAGATATAAAATTTTAAAATTTATATCTGACTTTTTCCATTTTTAATCGTCTGAATCAGAGACATCCTATTCTTTTTTATTTTGAATTTAAAAAAAATAAATAATTAATTTATTTATCTTAAAAAAAACATTATTTCAAGTTAATCAAAAAAAAAATAATGCAACCAAATAAAAAAATGTGCTAATATACAAATGAAAGATATCTTTGAAAAGGAGTTTAGATCTAAATTGAAAGTTGAAAACGAAAAAATATACACTTATATCGAAAATAACAAATTACAGATGGAAAAAATAATGGAAACATACAACAATTATATTAGTACAATCATAAGAAATTCACATATAAACTTATCAAACGAAGACGTTGAAGAAGTAATATTAGATGTATTTTTAACATTATGGAAAAATCAAAACAAATTAGATATTAACAAAAGCATGTCTGCATATATAAGTGGAATAACAAAAAATTTAATTAAATATAAATATAGACAATGTAAAATAACCCAAAATATTGAAGAATATGAAGAAAAATTAATAGACAATTCAAACATAGAAATAACACTATTACAAAATGAAAAACAAAAAATTATATCAGAAGAATTAGAAAAAATAAAACAAGAAGACAAAGAAATATTTATAGAATATTACTATGATGACAAAAATATAAAAGAAATTTCGAAGAAATTTAACATGACTGAATCAAAAGTTAAATCAAAACTATTCAGAGTAAGAAAAAGACTAAATAAAATTTTAAAGAAAAGGGGGTATAGTTCTAATGAACAATAAAGAATTATTTAACAAATTTAAAAAGCAAGTTGCAATATACAATTTTGAACAAGAAAAACAAAGAACAGATATATATCCTCTAGAAAAAAACACGAAAGAATGGGGAAAATATATTATGAAAAAAAGAATATTACAGACACTTGCAATGTTAGTTATTATTTGTACATTTGGAATGACTGTATATGCACAAGTTACAGGAAATTTAAACTTCAAAAATATGGGACTATTAAAAGCAAGTGAAAATTTTGAAAACAAAAAAATTGATGTAAACAAAACAATTGAAAACGATTACGTAAAAATTTCAATAGATGATATTGCAAGAGATAGTGCATATTTAATTATAGAATATAGAATGGTTCTAAAAGAAAAAGCAATTAAAGAAATGGAAAATATAGAATATAACAAAATGATGGGATATAATATAGGAATTTCAAGTAGAGTATGGATAAATGAAAAAAAATCAGAAAGGTCAAATTCTACTGTTGAAAAAATCTCAGATAAAGAATATAAATGTTCTGATGTAATTAATTTAATGAATTTTGATGAAGATACAATACACTTAAAATTATGGCTTAATGAATTTTATATTGGAAATAAAAGTGCGGTAAAAATTAATAAAATGTTAGAGATGGATATAACAATGAATAAGAATGAAAATCAACAAACAATTACACAAGAACAAAAGATAGATAATAATACAAAAATTGTATTAGACAAAATAGAAAATTCAAGTTTTGAAACATATATCAGATTAAAAAGAATAACAGAAAACATAACATGGAAAGAATATAATGAAAATATCGAATATTATAGATTTAAAGTAGCAAGTGATGATAATGATACCTTGACAAGCAAGTGCTACGATATAAGCAAAAAAATTTATAAAGACAATAATCTAATTGAAGATTATTCAGAACTTAAAAATAGTGATATTATTAAAGCAGAAGAGGTATATGCAGTTACTTTAGGAAAACAAACAGACCTAAAAAAGTTAAAAGTAATGCAAACAAAAAGTACATTCTTTAGTGATAGAACAAATGAAGAAAAAGAGGCGTATTATAAGGCTAAATGGTATCCATTAAAAGAAGGCGAAGAACAATATATTGCAACGAATAATAATGGAGGAACATTTACAATTAATAAAATAACTATTGATGATGAAAATATAGTTTTCTACTTTGATAAAAAAGGAATATTTGGAGAAACATCATATATTGATTTAAGAGTTAATAATGGTACAATGAATTATATTTGTCCAACAAAAATTGAAGAAAAAAGTTTGACAAGTGATGAAAATAAAATTATATTCAGAAGAGATTCATTTGGCGCAGGGTTAAATATAAGAGATGGAATGCTGGATGATTTAAGCAAAGTAGAATTTACAATGCTGTATGGAGATGTTGATAAAATAATAGGAGACCCTTTAATAATAGATGTTCCGGAACAGTCGAATGAAAAAGTAAAAATTCAAAACATAAAAATAAATGATACTATTTCTGAAGAATATGTTTATAATTATGGAGTAGTTAGCCCTGTATATGATGAAAATTTAAAAGAAACTGATAATGTTGAATATCAGAAAAAAAAATGCATTTTGAAATAAATTCTTATGAAGATAAAGTGTTGAATAAGAACAATAATTTATTTATAAATGGAAATAGTTATTATTTGAAATCTAGTGAAAACGTAAATGATATAAAAGAGGAAATAGAAAGTTACTTCATGAAAGAGGATGTAAAATATGAATTAAAAAAATTACAAAGTGGTGAATTAAAAATAAAATAAAATTATAATATCAAAAGTATTAAAAACAGATAATTGCAATTGATAATTATCTGTTTTTATGATATAAAGAATATAAGATTAATGGATTTGTGAAGATATGATTGAAATGAAATATTTAGACGAAGTCATAAAACTAGAATATGAAGAATGGACAGACAATAAAGAAGAAAACAAAAAATAAAGAATTGAAAGGAAATAGGGGAGATTAAAAAGATGAAAAAGAAATTAATAATAACTTTAGCCATAATTGTTATAATCTTAATAATTATAATGTGTATAATAATTAATAATAAAAAATCTAATGAAAATAATGAAAAAACTGATAGCACTGTAATATATGATAAAGATGGAAAAATTATATACGATATTTCAAGAAAAAATGAAATCACAGATGTTATTAAAGATACAGTTATTCAAGGGATAGTGGAACTAAATCATAATGGATATATTTATATATTTAATGGACAACATTTTGGAGAATTTGGATTAGAAATGGAAGAATATACAAGAGCAATTTTTAAAGATAATAATCAGACCTGTATAGATTATTTGACATTACAAAAATACGATACAAATTATATACAAGAAGGAGACATACTAATTTGTAGTGGAGATTTAAGTAAAAAAGGTTATAGTATGGGAGACAATGATTTTGATACTAAAGATAATGCTATTATTGTTTTAAAATCAAATGTCTATAATCAAATGAAAAAAGATGCGTTAATTGGAAAAAGAGCATATTCTTCAATTGTAACTGTTGATGATGAGTATGTTGAGTCAGGATATGTGTATTTAAAATATAGTTTAGAAGATGATACTCATTCAGATACTGGTTATAATTTTCCATTTGCAGTAAAAGCGTATATTGAAGATGACACTAAAGTTATTGGAGATTTGAAAAAAGGTAAAAGAGTAAAAGTTACATATAAAGATGAAAATGCTGATTTTGATAACATGAAATTGCAATCAATAGAAGTTATAGAAAATTAATATTTATTTGTCAATAAGTAATAAGTTTTGGAGGAAAAATAATGGAAAAAATAAAAAAATATATTCCCAAAATTATATTGTTAGATACTATACTTTATATGCTAATAATTGTTACATTATATTTTATATTATCTTCATTTAAATTAATGTTTAGAGAATGGATATATATAGTATCTGCTGTAATAATTATAGGTGGTTTTGTTGCTGGTATAATACAATTACTCTTAAAAATAAAGGAAAATGTTTTGAGAAATGTTTTAATAGGAATAGTTATTATTTTATTATTACTATCAACTCCAGCAATTTTCTTTTTAGGAGCATTTAGTTATATGCCTGAACATATTGTCAGAAAAGATGGAAAAAAATATGTAGCATATGTAAATGGATTTTTAAGAACATATGTGTATTATTATGATTATAAAAACATATTTGTAGTCGGAAATCAAAAAAGAATAGAAGAAGACTATGGTAAAGGTGGATTTGATCCAATAGAAAATAAATTTGGAAACAAATATGATGTTGAAATGACCACATATTATGACAAAGATGGAAATGTTGTTAGTAGAGAAAATACAAAATCAGATAATCAAATACAAGGAACAACAGAAATTAATAATATTCCTGAAAATATTACTAATAACATAGAAGAAAAAAATTATAATGGAATTATAACTAATATAGATTCTAATAGGATTGTTTTTGAAAATAAGTCAAGAAATAAAAAATATTCTATTGATGTAAATAGTTCTTTGAATTTTATAAATGGAAGAACAAATGAAAAAGTATATTATGATGATATGAAAATTGGATATTACATAGATACATATACATATAAAAAATCAAAGACAATTAGCATATTAAGTAACATAAAGGGAGAAGAGTTAAGAAAAGAATTGATTAAAAACTTAACATTAGAAGATTCGCCTTATTTAACAGTTTCTCCAATAGGTACGAATATAGAAATAATAAATAGTAATAAAGCAATATTAACTATAACTTTTGAAGATTTAATACCTGATTATAATGTAGATGGTGGAAAATTTGAAATGAAAGTAGAAATAAATTCTAATACAGTAATAGAGCGTAAAGGTGGAAGGAATAAGATAGAACAATTAAAAGATGCAGATTTATGTATTATAAAAATAAGACTAGACAAAAATACTATTAATAACGAAATTCCTATTGCTACATATTTTATGTCTAGTGATGGAAATTAAATATATAAATTATAGAAAAATACAATTTAAAATATTGTAAAAATTGGGGGACAGAGAGTTGGTTGATAATTATCTGCTTTTATGATATAAAAAAACAAATAGTAATTTGAAAGTGAATATTGAATTTTAGGAGCTATTCTTATCTGCAAGAAAATATAGCAAAAATTAGTTGCTAATTTTCTATTCTTATGCTATATTATAATAAAAATAAATTGATATGGAGGAAATTTATGGAAAAAAAATTAGTAATAAAAAAATGTTCTAAATGTAATACTTTAATTGAAGTTATAAAAGATTGTAACTGTGATAATTGTAGTATTAAATGTTGCGGAGAGGAAATGATAGAATTAGTTCCCAATAGTGTAGATGCAGCTTTTGAAAAGCATGTACCAAATTATGAAGTTATAGATAATCGAATAATTGTCACGGTTAACCACGTTATGGAAGAAGATCATTTTATAGAATGGATTGCAATGTCATCAAATAACAAAATCATAAAGAAATTTTTATTGCCAAATGAAAAAGCAATTGCAATATTTCCATATGTTAAAGGAAGCAAGATTTATTCTTTTTGTAATAAACATGGACTTTGGGCAAAAGATATTGAATAAATATATATAATTAAGGTTGAAGGATAATTAATTTTTTTCAATCAGGTTTGTAACTAGGAAGGAATGTGATTAAAAATGAGAGATATTAGTATTTCTAATGATATCATATATATTGGAGCTGATGATAAAGATATAGAATTATTTGAAAATCAATATGATGTTCCAAATGGAGTATCATATAATTCATATATAATAATTGATAAAAAAATTGCAATAATGGATACAATTGATAAAAGAAAAACTAGTCAATGGCTTAAAAATTTAGAGAAAGTATTAAATGGTAGAAATCCAGATTATTTAGTTATTTCACATCTGGAGCCAGACCACGCTTACAATATAGATACTTTAATAAAAAAATATCCAAATATAAAGTTAGTTGGAAATTCAAAAACTTTTACCTTTTTACCACAATTTTTCGAAATACAAGATTTAGATTCAAGAAAAATTGAAGTAAAAGAAGGGGATATTTTAGACTTAGGAAATCATAAATTGAAATTTATTATGGCACCAATGGTACATTGGCCAGAGGTAATGGTGACATATGAAGAAAAAGAAAAAACATTATTTTCAGCAGATGCATTTGGTAAATTTGGAACATTAGACACCATAGAAGATTGGGATTGTGAAGCCAGAAGATATTATTTTAATATAGTTGGAAAATATGGTATGCAAGTACAAACACTATTAAAAAAAGTTATGAATTTAGATATAGAAAAGATTTGTCCTTTACACGGGCCAACGTTAAAAGAAAATTTGGAACATTATATTGAAAAATACAATATTTGGAGTAGTTATAAAACAGAAAGCGAAGGAGTGTATATAGCTTGTGCATCAATTCATGGAAATACATATAGTGCTTGTGAAAAATTAAAGGAGATTTTAGAAGAAAAAGGCGAAAGAAATGTTGTTTTAGTTGATTTATCAAAAGAAGATTGGTCAGAAGCAGTAGAAGATGCATTTAGATATGGTAAAGTTGTATTCGCTTCTTCAACGTACAATATGGAAATATTTACTCCAATGAGGAACTTATTATTGAATTTAAAAGAAAAAAATTATCAAAATAAGATTGTTGGACTGATTGAAAATGGAACTTGGGCTCCAAATTCTGCTAAATGTATGAAAGAGATATTGAGTACAATGAAAAATATAGATATAATAGAACCAGTAGTTACAATTAAATCCAAACTTTCAGAAGAAAATTGTTTGCAATTATATAAAATGGCAGAAGATTTAATAAAAAAATAAAAAGGAGGTGTGTACTATGAAATATAAATGCACAGCCTGTGGATATATTTATGATGATAATGTAGAAGCAGTAAAATTTGAAGATTTACCAGATGATTGGGTTTGTCCTTTATGTGGTCTTGGAAAAGAATTCTTTGAAAAAATAGAAGAATAAGAAATGATTTAAGAGTTTAATTTAGTGTTGAATTAAACTCTTTTTGCAAGAAAATTTAAATTAGATAAAACTTGTACTGATTTGAACTTTAGCGACAACCTACAATTTATAATTGAAATTATTTGCAAATTAATAATCTTATTTCAATTAAAGGGTATAGGAATTCCATTACTGGATTTTGTACGGGAGTACAAATTCAGTGCTGGCTAGACATAAATTTTACTCCTAAATTTAAAAGTATATAAAAAGAGGATTAAAATTACTTTGATGATTTTTCCTCTTTTTTGAAGATTATTTATATAAAAACATATTTATTTAAGACAATTTCTTCTGCTATATTTTTATAGTTGTTCATTAATTTTGTCCATTCCAATGGATTTAATTCTTTACTTTTTTCAGATAGTCTTTCATCATTTTTTATATAATTTTTTATTAGTTCTTTATAATAACTCTTACAAGATCTACTTTCTAAAAGAAGATGATGAGTCAATTTATTTGTCATCAATAATGTCTCATAAAGTGTTTGCTTGTTTTGTGCAATAAAGTGTAATCTTAATATTCCATATTTTCTAAGCATCCATAATTTTCGCTTTTTTCTAAATATAAATCTGGTAATAAATAATCTCCTTTTCTTGTATAAGTAACTTTCATTTTTATCAGTCCTTTCTTTTTTAAATAGTGTTACTTAATTCATTTTTGGGCACTAATATTAAAATATCTTTAATAACATTTTTTATGTATATGGACAACTGACAATACCATCTATTATTAAGTTTAAAATTTAAATTCAAGCATGAAAAAAGTCCTCCTTTCTGTGATAAGAGAACATTTAAAGTTTTATATAAAATAAAAACTTACGAACAAATAAGATCGTAAGCTGATTTCAAATGGAGCAGGTAGTGGGAATCGAACCCACGTCATCAGCTTGGAAGGCTGAGGTTCTACCATTGAACTACACCTGCATTGTTCCTGACAGTTATAGATTATAAATGATTTTTTTATAACTGTCAAGACTTTTTTAAAAATTTCTTAATTTTTTTGTCACTTTTTTATAATTTCAGTTGTTGCAATAGTTTGCAGTCTTTTTATTAATACATTCCTTCCATTCCTGCTGCACCCATTCCATTATCGTGTCCACAATGGCAATCTTTTTCTGGAATATCTGCAACTAGACTTTCTGTTGTGATAACCATTGATGCAATTGATGCTGCATTTTGTAAAGCACTTCTTGTAACTTTTGTTGGGTCTACAATTCCTGATTTTTTCATATCAACATATTCTTCTTTGCTTGCATCAAATCCTACACCAACTTTTGATTTTTTAACATTATCAGCAATTACTGCTGGTTCTAATCCTGCATTTCTTGCTATTTGTTTTACTGGTTCTTCTAATGCTTTTAATACTATTGTTGCACCTAATTTTTCTCCGCTTGTTAATTCATTTACTGTTTTTTCAACTGCTGGAGCTACATTTATCAATGCTGTTCCACCACCTGCAACTATACCTTCTTCAACTGCTGCTTTTGTTGCAGAAAGTGCATCTTCAATTCTTAATTTTTTATCTTTCATTTCTGTTTCAGTAGCTGCACCAACTTCAATTACTGCAACTCCTCCTGCCATTTTAGCTAGTCTTTCTTGTAATCCTTCTTTGTCATATTCACTCTTTGTTTCATTTATTTGTGCTTTTATTTGTCCAACTCTATCTGCTATTTGTTGTTTATCTCCTGCACCATCAACAATTATAGTATTTTCTTTTTGAACTTTTACTTGTCTTGCTCTACCTAATTGTTCAATTTGTGTATCTTTTAATTCAAGTCCTAAGTCTGATGTTATAACTTCTCCACCTGTTAAAATTGCGATATCTTGAAGCATTGCTTTTCTCTTATCACCAAATCCTGGTGCTTTAACTGCTACAACATTTAATACCCCTCTTAATTTATTAAGTACTAATGTTGAAAGTGCTTCTCCTTCTATGTCGTCACAAATTATTACTAATTTTCCTGATTGTTGCATCAAGTTTTCTAGTAATGGTAATATTTCTTGAATGTTACTTATTTTTTTATCTGTAATTAAAATGTATGGATTATCAACAACTGCTTCCATTTTTTCTGTATCTGTTACCATGTATGGAGAAACATATCCTTTGTCAAATTGCATACCTTCAACCACATTTAATTCTGTATTTGATGTTTTTGATTCTTCAATTGTTATAACTCCATCTTTTGAAACTTTTTCCATAGCTTCTGCAATTAATTCTCCAACTTCGTCATTGTTTGCTGAAATGCTTGCAACTCTTGCAATGTCTTCTTTTCCATTTACTGGAACACTTATTTTTTTCAATTCTTCAACTGCAGAATTAACTGCTTTGTCAATTCCTCTTTTCATTGCCATTGGGTCAGCACCTGCTGCTACGTTTTTAACTCCTTCTTTAATCATACTTTGAGCCAAAACTGTTGCTGTTGTAGTACCATCACCTGCAACATCATTTGTTTTTTCTGATACTTCTTTTACAAGTCTTGCCCCCATATTTTCAAATTTATCTTCTAATTCAATATCTTTTGCTATTGTAACGCCATCATTTGTAATTAGTGGTGCTCCAAAACTTTTGTCTAATACAACATTTCTTCCTTTTGGTCCTAATGTAACTTTAACTGTATCAGCTAATTTATTAACTCCTTCTAATAAAGATTTTCTTGCATCTTCTCCAAATTTTATTTGCTTTGCCATTTTAAATTCACTCCCATCTTTCGGGATTTGGGGACGGGTCTTCAATCCCGATTTTTTTACTTTTTATTTTTAGGGATTGAAGACCCGTCCCTCAATCCCGATTTTTTATTCTACTATTGCTAAAATATCATCTTGTTTTACTATTAAATATTCTGTTCCTTCGTATTTTACTTCTGTTCCAGAATATTTACTTACTATTATATTGTCTCCTTTTTTTACATACATTTCTTCATTTTTTCCGTCTATTTTTTCTCCTGGTCCTACTTCTATTACTTCTGCGATTTGTGGTTTTTCTTGTGCACTGCTTGCTAAGATTATTCCACTTTTTGTTGTTTCTTCGCCTTCTTTCATTTTTATTAATACTCTACTTCCTAATGGTTTAATCATGATATTACCTCCTTCAATTTTTCCATTTAAGAATGTTTTACTTTTTATTTTTAGCACTCTTTTTGTTTAACTGCTAATAATTTATACCTTTTTTTAGCAATTGTCAATAGAGATTGCTAAAATTCACATAGAATTCACATTTGACTATATATTATATTCAATACTTAATTTCAATATAACCTTTAGTATTTTAATTTTCATATTTTTAATATATTAAATAGTATCGAAAAGTAAATAAAAAAACTCAGCAAAAAGAGAAAAATGAGTGAAAATTTCCACTCATTTTTCTCTTTTTGAAACATACCCTAACCTTATGATGCAATTTCATCAGAATCAAGATAAATCTTTGTGTCCCCTTTTGCATTGAAAATGTACATTCTGTCATACAATTGGGTTTCCAACCACATCCTTTTTATTACTGCCATTATTTTATCCTTTTTGGCATCAATAATCCACTCGTTTTTTACAGCCAAATCTATCTTGGCATTAACATTATCTTCCATTGTCAGTTTCATAATTCCTATTAACTCTTTTGCAGGGTTATACATCAGCATAATCTTTTTTTCTTTTTCATATCCAAGACCTTCTTCTGCCTCTGATGAAAAACCTGCTTTTACAATCATCCTGGATTGTGCTGGCATATTATCGTATGTATGATCAGTATTTTCGAGCTCTGCAAACCATTCTTCAGTATCCGCTTTTGAAGCTTCTCTAATTATATACCCCGTCCGATCCACATACTGAAAATGTTCTTCTCCATCAGAACCCCAAAAATAAAACTCAGAAATGGTTTTATCCTTGTCATCTCTTACTAGTGGCTCCAATTTGATTCTCTCCCATTTTCTTTTTTTCTCAACTCTGTTTTTCATTTTTGTCTTCATGTTTCTTTTTCCTCCTGTAATAAAACATTTTTATGTTACCCTTTTATTATACAACAATTATCTAGATTTTGCAACCCTTACCAATTCAACAAACAATGGAGCAGGTCTATTAGGTCTAGACTTCAACTCTGGATGGAATTGACCTGCAATAAAAAATGGATGTTCTGTTTGAGAAAGTTCAACAATTTCAACTAATTCGCCATCTGGAGAAGTTCCTGAACAAATCAAACCTGCATTTTCAAGTCTTTCTTTGTAATCATTATTATACTCAAAACGATGTCTATGTCTTTCTGCAATTTCAGTTGTACCATAAACTTTTTCTGCCAATGTTCCTTCTTTAATAACACATGGATAACTTCCAAGTCTCATAGTTCCACCTTTTTTATTTACTGTTTTTTGATTTTCCATTATATGAATTACTTGATTTTTTGATTTTTCGTCAAATTCTTGTGAATTTGCATCTTTTAATCCTAGCACATCTCTTGCATATTCAACAACCGCCATTTGCATTCCTAGGCAAATTCCCAAAAATGGTATTTTGTTTTCTCTTGCATATTTAATTGTTTCAATTTTTCCTTCTATTCCTCTATTTCCAAATCCACCTGGAACAACAATTCCTTGAAATTCTTTAAGCATTTCATCTGCAGTATCTTTTGTTATTTTTTCTGCATCTATCAATTTAATTTCTGTTTCCACGTCATTTGCAAATCCTGCATGCTTAATGCTTTCAATTACTGATATATATGAATCTTCTAATTTAATATATTTTCCAACTATTGCTATTTTAACTTTATTGTTTTTGTCTATTTTTCTTATTTTTTCTATCATTTCTTCCCATTTTCTGTTGTCTGGTATATATCTATCTAATTTCAAATGATTACAAACTTCTCTTGCTAGTCCCTCTTCTTCTAACATTAGTGGTACTGCATATAAACAATCTGCTGTTTTGTTTTGAATTACACTTGTCTTTCTAACATTGCAAAATAAAGCCAATTTTTCTCTTATATTGTCTGGTATATCTTGTTCTGTTCTACATACTAAAATATCTGGTATAATTCCATAACTTTGTAATTCTTTTACTGAGTGTTGTGTTGGTTTTGACTTTATTTCATTTGACCCAAATATATATGGCAATAAAGTTACATGGATAAAACATACATCTTCTGGATTTTTTTCTAGTCCTACTTGCCTAATTGCCTCAATTATTGAAAGCCCTTCAATGTCTCCTACTGTTCCACCTACTTCAGAAATTACTATATCTGTGTCTGTATTTTCAAATCCATATATTTTTTCTTTTATTTGATTTGTAATATGTGGAATTACTTGTACTGTTTTTCCTAAATAATCTCCTCTTCTTTCTTTTTCTATTACTTCTGAATATATTTTTCCCATTGTGATGCTTGAATTTTTTGTTAAGTTTTCATTTATAAATCTTTCATAATGTCCTAAATCCAAGTCTGTTTCTGCTCCATCGTCTGTTACAAAGACTTCTCCGTGTTCATATGGGTTCATTGTTCCTGGGTCTACATTGATATATGGGTCAAATTTTTGTATTGTTACCTTATATCCTCTATTTTTTAATAATCTTCCTAGTGATGCTGCTGTTATTCCTTTTCCCAATCCTGATACAACTCCACCTGTTACAAATATGTATTTTGTGTTCATTTTCTTCCCCCTTCTAAAAAAACCATAATTTATAGTTTGTCCATATTTTAAATTGTTGCCAAATCTAATTTTTTTCATAATATTCTTTTTAAAAATAAAAAAAGATTAAAAAAAATCTTCCGGCAAATTCGGTTTTTTTTTAATCTATTCTTATTTTAACACTTTAAAATTTGTTTGGCAAGTATTTTGGGTATAAAAATTAAAAAGTTGCAACTATTTTTAGTTACAACTTTTTATTACTTTTATATACTTTTATCTAGCATATTCTACAGTTCTTGTCTCTCTAATAACATTAACTTTAATTTGACCTGGATAATCCATTTCATTTTCAACCTTTTTAGCAACATCTCTTGCTAAAATTGTCATTTGGTCATCATTAATTTTATCTGGTTTAACAATAATTCTAACTTCACGACCTGCTTGTATTGCAAATGATTTTTCTACTCCATCAAATGAGTCTGCAATTTCTTCAAGATTTTGTAGTCTCTTGATGTATGCTTCTAATGTTTCTCTTCTAGCACCCGGTCTTGATGCACTTATTGCATCTGCGGCTTGAATTAATACTGCTTCTAGAGTTTGTGGTTCTACATCTTCATGGTGTGCTTCTACTGCATTTATTACTAATGGATTTTCTTTATATTTTTTAAGTATTTCAACACCTATTTCTACGTGTGTTCCTTCCATATCATGGTCTAATGCTTTACCAATATCATGTAGTAATCCTGCTCTTCTTGCAAGTTTTGCATCTAGTCCTAATTCTTCTGCCATTATTCTTGCTAAGTTAGATACTTCTATTGAGTGATTCAATACATTTTGTCCATAACTTGTTCTGTATTTTAGTTTTCCAATTAGTTTTACTATGTCTGGATGCAATCCTATTACCCCAGTTTCTAGAACTGCTCTTTCTCCTTCTTCTTTTATAGTTTCTTCTAATTCTTGTTTTGCTTTTTCTACTACTTCTTCAATTTTTGCAGGATGAATTCTTCCATCTTCAATTAATTTTTCCAAAGCAATTTTTGCAACTTCTCTTCTTAATGGGTCAAAGCCTGATAGAACTACTGCTTCTGGTGTATCATCTATTATTAGGTCTACTCCTGTTAATGTTTCTAAGGCTTTTATGTTTCTACCTTCTCTACCAATTATTCTTCCTTTCATTTCATCACTTGGAAGTGCGACAATTGATACTGTAGTTTCTTGAGAGTGGTCTGCAGCACATTTTTGAACTGCATATGTTAATAGTTCTTTGGCATTTTTCTTAACATCATCTTTTGCTTTTTGGTTTGCTTCTCTTATTATTGCTGCTTTTTCTGCAGTAATGTCTTTTTCTACTTCTTTTAATAGAATGTGTTTTGCTTCTTCTCTTGATAATGATGCTATTTTTTGAAGTTCTTTTAATTCTTGGTTACGCAAGTTTTCTATTTTTTGTTGCTCTTCTTCTAGTTCTTTTTCTCTTTTATTAAGATTTTCTTCTTTCTTTTCGTAGTTTTCTGCGCGTCTTTCCAAGTTTTCTTCTTTTTGAATAAGTCTTGTTTCTTGTCTTTGTACTTCGCCTCTTCTTTCTTTAATCTCTTGATCTAATTCGTTTCTACTGTTTACTATTTCTTCTTTGGCTTCGATTATTTTTGTTTTTTTAAGGTTTTCTGCTTCTACTTTTGCCATGTTTACAATTTTTTTTGCCTCTTCTTCAGCACTGTGTATTTTAGATTCTGCAACTTTTTTTCTATAAGCAATTCCTATTATTGCTCCTATTGCAAGTGAGATTAAGACAGCGGCGATTATGATTCCTATATTCATGAATCTACACCTCTTTCTTATTAAATTTTCAATGTTCGAATCAAATATATATTTCTTTTTTCTTTAAAATATTATTTTTTTCTTACCTCTTTTATTTTATCTTTATTATTGTAAACTGTCAAGTGCTTTTGAAGAATTTATAAAAGAACTTGGAGTGCATATTCCAAGTTCTTATTTTAAATATATATTAGGATCAACTTGAACAGAGTCTTTTAAAATTTCAAAATGAAGATGTGGCTCATCTGCAATTTCAAATGCTGCAGTATTTCCTACTGTTCCCAAAGATTGACCTTTTTCTACTTTTTCGCCTTCTACAACAAATTCTGATGTTAATAAATTTGAATAAACTGTTTGAAATCCATTTTCATGTTCAACAATAACTGTTAATCCATATCTAGGATCATTTTTTATAGTCTTAACAATTCCTGCTTCTGCTGATTTTACAACTGTTGTTTTATCTGCTTTTATATCAATTCCAGTATGTGTTGTCCATTCTTGCAAAGTATCTGAATATACTAAACTGTCAACTGCAAAATCCCTTACTATTTCTCCATCTACTGGCTTTGCAAAATTCAACTCTACATTTTTTTCTTCTACTTTTCCTTCTACTTTGCTATTTGTCTCAGTTGTAGTATTTGTGTTTATCTTATTTGTTGTTAAAACATTATTTGTTTCTGTATTTTTACTGGTTGTATTATTTGAAGTCATACTGTTTGTACTCATATTATTTACAGTATTATTCACCATATTATTTTGTGCTTTTAATTCATTTTCACTTTCGTTTACGCTTTTTCCAATTTCTGTACTTGCACTTTCTGTGTTTTCATTTTGAGTTGATATTTGTTCTCCCAACAATGTTCCTTCTTTTACAGTGTCATTTAATTTTTTACTGTAAATTAAAACTCCAAATACTATTACTGTGAGTATAGCAACTGTTATTGCTGAATATTTTATTATTTTCATACTCATTTCTTCTTTGTTATTTTTTCTAATATCTCTTTTCATAAAATCCTCCTTAAATTTTTGTTTATATTACAATTATTTCCGGATTTTATAAAAATATACATTATAATTTATTAACTTCAGTAATCTCTACTCCAGTATAAAAATGCTTTATAATCTCTTCTGCTCTACTTCCATTTTTTGCCATACTATCGGCTCCTGTTTGACTCATTCCAACTCCATGCCCATAACCTTTAACAGAAAATTTAATATTATTACCATCTCTTGATATTTCAAAATTAGTTGATTTCAATCCAAATAGTGTTCTAGCTTCAACACCTGAAATTTCGTGATTTCCAAACTTTACAGTTTTTACTCTTGTGCTTTCTGTATATTCCAATATTTTTATATCTTCACTATTTGTAAAATCTATTGATATATCACTATATTTTTCTTTTAGTTTATTTATCAACTCCTCTTGTGAAAGTGTAACTTCTGAAGCATATTGAGTATATGTATTTTCTCCTGATGTTTCAACACTTTGCAAATATGGATAACCTGTTCCTCCCCATACATTTACAGGTACTTCGGTTATTCCTCCACTATTTGAATGAAAAAATGCATCAATTGGTTTATTTTCATATGTTATAATTTTTCCTGAAGTTTCATTTACTGCACTACATATTTTTTGCCAGTTACTTTCTCTTTGATTTTCTTCCCATTTTGCTAACCTATCGTCTTTTGAAATCCATGCTTGGCAACATGTTGAATCATCACATATATCTGCATTATCATGCTTTTTGTTTAAAATTTTATATATTGTATATGTCCTTGCAACTATTGCTTGAGCCTTTAATGCCTCTTGCTCAAATGTTGCAGGCATTTCTGCAGATACTACATTACATAAGTATTCTTCTAAGTTTACTTGTTCTACTTCTCCTGTTTTTTTATGTAATAATGATATTGTTCCATATTTGCTATAATTATATGTATTTTTATTGCTTATTTCTGTTTGATTTTCAGTAGTTTGTTCCTGCTGATTGTTATCTTGCAATTGCCTTTCTGTTTCTTTTTTTGAACTTGTTGGTGTTGTTCGTTTGGTTAAAAATGCTGGAATAATAAAAATTATTAATATAAATGATAGTAGATAAATTAAAATTTTTTTCAATATAATCACTCCGTTTTGTGTTCTGTAATAGATTTTAAATTAAATTCTATTTTGATAATATTATGTAATTTAAAATTCTATTTTAATAATAATTATGCAGAGGTTAATTTTGCTTTCATTTCATTTAATATTTTGCGTTCAATTCTTGAAACCTGAACCTGGCTAATTCCAAGAATTTTTGCGACTTCAGTTTGCGTCTTTTCTTTAAAAAATCTTAATAAAATAATTTCTTTATCTCTATCATGCAATTCATTTATCAATTGATTTACAACCATTCTATTTGTAATTATTTCTTCCTCATTTTTTCCAGTTGATATTTTATCAAAAATTGTCATTTGCTTGCCTTCTTTATTTTCGGCATTTGTTGCTGCGTCCATTGATTCAACTGCATTTGTTGATTCCATTGCAATTATGGCATCTTCTTTTTGTATTTTTAATTCCTTACAAATTTGTTCTAAAGTAATTTCTTTTCCATTTAATAAATAATGTCTTTTTAATTCATTTATTTTTGTGTTTAGTTCTTTTATACTTCTACTAACTTTAATTGGTCCGTCATCTCTTATAAATCTTTTTATTTCTCCTAATATGTATGGTACTGAATATGTTGATAGTTTTACTTCAAAATTTGTGTCAAATCTTTTTATTGATTTGATAAATCCTATACATCCAATTTGATATAAATCTTCTACTTCATATCCTCTATTCATAAATCTTTTTACTATACTCCAAATAAGTCCATTATTTTCTCTAATAAGTCTGTCCATTTCAAATTTGTCACCATCTTGGGCTCTTTTTATTGAATTTATATTATTTTCATACATATGTATACTTACCCCTATTTTATTCTTTTGTTATAGCACTTAACTGACTTTCATCAATTTCCTCTTCTTGCTTTTTTATTGTTTTTGTTAATGTAACTTTTGTACCTAGCCCAACAATTGATTCAACTTTCATTGTGTCCATAAAGCTTTCCATTATTGTAAATCCCATTCCTGACCTTTCTAAATTTGGTTTTGTTGTATATAATGGTTCTTTTGCTACATCTACGTTTTCTATTCCTTTTCCATTGTCTGAAATTTGAATTATTATTTCATTGCCCTTTAATTGTGCATTTATTTTTATTATTCCCTGTCTGTTTTCATATGCATGGATTATGCAATTTGTAACTGCTTCTGATACTGCCGTTTTTATGTCTGCAAGTTCCTCTATTGTAGGGTCTAATTGTGATGCAAATGCAGCAACTGTTATTCTTGCAAATGCTTCATTTGCTCCTTTATTTAAAAATTCTAATTTCATTTCATTTTCAATCTGTTCTTTCATAATCTTTATTTTCCTTTCAATGTATTTATGTTGTAAAAGTTGCTTAACTTTTATAAATTTTATATATTAGGAAAGTTGTATAACTTTCATAATATATAAAAAAATTATAATTCAGTTACTGGAATTAATTTTAGAATCCCACTCATTTCAAATATTTTTCTTACACTTTGAGTTAAATTTGCAACTTCTAGTTTTCCTCCAAGCATATTGGCAAATTTGTATCTTCCTATTATTAACCCTATTCCTGCACTATCCATGAAAGTAACACTATCAAAATCAAACACAACTTTTCTAGGCATATATCTTTCAATTTCATAATCTGCTTTCCTCCTTATCTTTTGTACACTACAGTCATCAATTTCATCTGTAATTTTAAAAACCAACATTTTTTTGTCTTCATAAAATTTTGATTCCATATTTAAAGATGTTCCTCCTTTCAGTTATGTTCTATTCTTGTACATAACTTTTAAAGTTTTCTTTTGCTTTATGTATGTATTATAATTCTTTTTCCAGTTTTTTCCAATAGCAAAAAAGTAGAAGTTTTGTCGATTTTATAGAAGTTTTCGACAAAAAAATAAAACTGAAAATTTTAATTTTCCAGTTTTAACTCTGCTTTTTATCTTACTCAAAAATTGATAGTTTAAATAAATTTGTTCGTGCGCGAAAATTCATAAAATTATTCTACATTATTATTTTCTACGTTATTATTATTTTCTGCTTTCATATTATTAACTTCTTCTTTAGCATTATTAATATTTTTATTATTTCTTTTTTGCATTTCTTTTAATATTTTTTCTGTTTCTTCTTTTTTATTGCTTACAATTCTATTCATCATATTATTTGTCTTTTCCATTAAATCTGGAACATAATCTAATAACCTATCTAAACTTGATGAATGGCATACTGGCATAAGTTTTATATTATTTTCTTGAATTATCAAAAATGCAACTGCATTAATTGTAACTCCTGCCCCTGCTCCGTCCTCCAAATGGTAATCTATACTGTATTTGTTCTTCTTTTTCTACTTTTTTATATTCATCAATTGTTTCACCTTTGAACTCACTACCACCAGCAGCAAATCCAAAAGATACTTTTGATATAGGTATTATTACTATATTATTGGATGTTTCTATAGGTTCACCAATTATTGTATTTACATCTATCATATCTTTAATACTGTTCATAGCCGTAGTCATAAGGCCTTCTATTGGATGTTCGCTCATTTTTATCACCTTTCCTTTTTTTATTTACGATACATATTGTATTTATAATATGTATCATTTTTATTTGAAATATACTTGAAATTTCTATATTTAATAAATTTTTATCATGATATACGGGTTCTACTAAAAATACTTGCTTATCATTATATTTTTTTATTTGTTTGCTTAAAAATATTGCTATAAATGTACTTATAACTGGTATTGTAAATGCTGTTAATGCTGCATTTTCTGTTCCTATACTTATTTTTAAATTTATTTCTTTTATTTCTGTTTTTATATTTTTTAGTGATTTTATTAATTCCTTATCAACATTTGCTTTATTTTCTATTATTTTAGTTTTTTGTTTTTTTATTTTTTCTTGTAGCTTTTGATTATTTATTATCTTTTTGCTATTTAATTTTATTTTTAAGATTGGTATAAATCCTAATGTATATACTACCATTTTTATTTGATATTCTTTATTTAAATGTGGTTTTTCATTTGTTGATATTTTTAGATTTTGTATTTGAAATTTTATTTTTATTGTTATACACATAATTATTATAGTTAAAATTATAAAAAGAAAAACCAATATATCACCCTCTTTTTAAGTAATAATATTAGTTTTTCCTTTTTTTTGATATTTAAACTTTTTATCTATATTTTTTATCTTTGTCCTTCTTTTTCTTTGCATTCTTTGTAATTACGATATTCTTTTAGTGCCGTTAAAATTTCTCTATCAAATATCTCTTTTCTAAAATTGTCTGTTTTATTATTTTGAACTTTATATTCTATTACTGATAAATTTTCAAACTCAACAATAAGATTTTTTTGTTTCTCACTTTCCGATAGCCTTTGTTTTTCGATTTTTATTTTTTGATTTGTTTTTAATGCATAAAAAGATGTTTTTCTAACTCTATTTATTTTTTTATCGGCTTTTCTATCATAATAATTTTGATTATATGTTTCTATTTGTAAAAAAGGTTCCTCATTTTCAATATCAGTATCTATAAATATATCTATCCCTGTTTCTTCTAATATTTCTCTTCTTAACGCTTCCTTTTCTGTTTCATTTTCATCTATCTTCCCTCCAGGAAGCATATATAAACCAGCATATTTCACTAAAAGTGCTCTTCCATCATTATTTAAAATAACTGCTCTAACCTTATCTTTTACTTTTTGATATTCTATGTTTTCTTTATAATCGAACATTAATTGCTTCATATTTACTGATATTCCTTTCCTACAAGGTTCAAAATTTGATTTTAAATATTGTATTTTACAATTACTTTTTCAAACTTTTTCTACAAATCTAATTAGATATTTCAATAACAATCTTATTTTTTCTTTTCTTCAACTGTTATATCTCCAAAAATTTCTTCTTGACTTGTTTCTACTTTACTTCTTCGAGATAATTCAAGTAATCCGCTAAAAGCAGTTACCACTTCTTGTTTTTCACGTTTTTTAATTGGAAACAATTTATTAAAAACAAATTTCTTTTGTTTTGCTAAAACTTTATACATTTCTTTTACTTTATCAGCAACAGTATATTTATCAACTAATGCAATTTTTTCAATATTTTTTGCATTTTGATTTATTTTAACACTATTTCGTTCTATCAATTGTTTATATACATCTGGTATTTTTTCAGGGCCATAATCTTTTTCTAATTTTTGCTTCGGCAATTCTATTTCTTCTTGTCCTTTATAAAATCTATTTGTAAATATGAGATAATTTTCCTTAAGTATTTTGCTTATTTCCTTGAATTTTTTATACTCAATTATTCTTCTAATAAGTTCTTCCTCTGTTATTTCTTCTTCTTCCTCTTCTTGTTTTGGTAACAGATTTTTAGATTTTAAATATAAAAGTGTTGAGGCCATAACTATAAATTCACTTGCAATTTCTAAGTTCATTTCTTCCATTGCATTTAAATATTCTATATATTGATTTGTTATTTCTGTTAGATTTACATCATAAATATTCATTTTATTTTTATCTATTAGGTAACATAATAAATCTAATGGTCCTTCAAAATTATCTATTTTTATTGAATATTTTTTAGTTTCTAGTGTTAATATTGACATTGTTTTCTCCTTGCTTTTCCAGCCTTATTTTTCAATTGCTTTTTTTATATTTTCTGATTTATATCCTTTTTTTAATAAATATTGTTTTATTTCGTCTTGTTCCATAGATAGTGATTTTTTGTATATAATATTCGATATTGATTTTATTTCATATTCTTCTAACTCTTCTTTGTTTTCGTAAATATAATCTTCAATATCATTTTTATT